>Ga0209127_100057_pt1 | contig 177204 bp, 172 predicted proteins | sample LakSupMetagenome_FD_187469 | JGI IMG/M metagenome (GOLD analysis project Ga0209127, IMG submission 187469) | Freshwater microbial communities from Lake Superior, Canada - Sta WM archaea (SPAdes) (version 2) | ecosystem: Environmental > Aquatic > Freshwater > Lake | place: Lake Superior, Canada... | reverse complement strand
GCGGCCATGCCGCGCTCTATGCCGGCGCCCGCTTCGGCAGCCTCAGGTTCGATGCCGGTGCGGCCTATTCGTGGAGCGAGAGCGACATCCGCCGCCAGGTCGCGATCCGCGGCTTCGGTGATCTCCTACGGCTGCAGCGTCCGGGCTCGGTGACGCAAGGCTTCGCCGAGCTCGGCTACGGCTTCGCCTTCAGTGGGATCGCACTCGAACCGTTCGCCCAGCTCGCGCTGATCCGGGTCAGCACTGATGCCGGCACAGAGCGCGGTGGGGCTGCGGCCTTGCGCGTGCTCTCTTCCGAGCAGACGCTCGGCTTCACCACGCTCGGCCTGCGCGCCGAGGCGCAGCTCGGGGCGATGCCCTTGTTCGCCCGCGCCATGCTCGGCTGGCGCCATGGCTTCGGCGAGCTGACGCCGCAGGCCCGCACCGCCTTCGTCGCCGGCACCACCCCGGCCACGGTCTTCGCCGCCCGGATCGATCGCGAGGCACTCGTCGCTGAGGCTGGGCTCGACTGGCGCATCTCGCAGGCGACCGCGCTCGGCCTGACCTACTCGGCCGCCATCGGCGAGCGCGCCAGAGACCATGCCCTCAAGGGCAGGGTCGAGATAAGGTTCTGAGGGAGCGGCCGAGGTCGACGTCCACGTGGTCGTTCATAGGCTTTCGCCGCATGAATGCGCGCCTGTTTTGACGAAGGTTCGCGCTCCTCCGGGCCATTGCACTACGCTCCGACGCTCATGGTGTGGTTCGTGAGGATACGCTGGTCATGAACACGAGAGCTGCTCCGGAAGATGCGGGTTCGTCAGAATCTGGCGTTGAAGATTACCTTGGCGGCATGGTCGGCGATGTCTGAGCCGAACTGCCCGCCATAGCTGAGGCTGAGCGAGGCGTTGGGCGTGATCGCATAGTCGAGCCCGGCCTCGATCAGAGCCGCGTTGCGCGCGATCGGCACGCCGGCGATGCCGAAGCTGTTGCCATCGCCGGAGAAGCGCAGGCGCGCGAGCGGCGTGACGTCGCCAAAGGCGTGGCGCCAGGCCAGCGTCGCTTTCGCCGTCAGGTTCGCACCGCCGAGATTGAACGTGGTCTGGGCACGCAGGCCCAGCGTCGTGAAGGTCGCATCGGTATCGGTGGAGCTTCCGATCAACGCCGCGGCGCCGCCGGTCTCGCGGAAACCGTCGGTATGCAGGTCCACATAGGCCAGGTTGGCGAAGGGCTCGATCCGGGTCGCGCCCAGTGCGAAGCCATAGGCAAGCTCGCCGAAGAGCTGCGTGGTGCCGGCACCGTAATCGCTCTTCAGCCTGTCACCGAAGCCGGGGAAGCTGACGGTCCGGTTGGTCGAGATATCGTGCCAAGTATAGGCGGCACCGGTCCGCAGCGCGACCGCCCCCCAGGTCGCGCCGCCATAGAGGCCGAGATGGTAATTGTCGCTCGTGCCGGAGGAGTTCCGGCCCTTCACGTCGACATCGGTGCGGCTGTAGCCGGCGACCGCGCCGAGGTGCCAGTTGCCGGACACGGGGGCGTCGGCACCGATGAAGAAGCCGCCAGTCTTGCGCTCCAGCTTGGCCGCATTGCCGTCGCTATCCGTGCGGCCCCAGGAGCCGAAGCCCTGGCCCCAGAGCGTGAGGCGCCCGGTCGTGGCCGGCGCGGCGGCCGGCCGGCCTTTCTCGGAGGCGACGACGGCATCGCCGGCCACGGTGCTGCCGGAGACCGCGCGCAGGCGATCGTTGACGGCGTTGCGCAGGAAACGGCTGTCCTCGATCAGGGCGGTCCGGGCCGAGGCGTGGATCTCGCCCGAGAGCTGGTCGAAGGCATTGCGCGCCTGATCCGCCGAGAGGCTCAGCGCGGCATTGTGAACCGGGTTGCCTGGCCCGAGGCTCTCGACACCGCCGCCGGCAGAGACCTGGTTCCAGGTCAGGCCGACATTGGTGAAGCTCGTGCCGTTACGCGTCATGGTCAGGTAGACGTTGTTGGCGTCATAGCCGAGCGCTGGATCGAGGAAGGCGAGGTTCGAGGTCACGCCGGCGAAGGTGCCGCTGCGCCCGCCTGCCGCGGTCAGGATGGTGTATTGCGTCTGCTGGGCGTAGTTGCCCGCACCTGCCAGGACCTTGACCGAGCCGCCATTGATCGTCGCCGTGCCCGTCGCGACGATCCTGTCCGAGGCGCCGGCGGCGTCGATCTCGACCTCGTAGGTCGAGCCGGGGTTAAAGGTGATATTGCCGGCAACGTTCAGCGTGCCGATCGAGTTGCCCGGTGCGATCGTGCCGGAGACGACGGTGCTGCCCACGGTACCGGCGCCGCCGAGGCGCCCGCCCGTCCAGACGTCCAGCACGCCGCCGAGCTGGCATAATTCGAGCCTGGAAGGTGACCCTTTCGGCTTTTTTGCTGGCGAGCCGATCATTTGCCCGAAGGCGCACCTCCGCCGCGTCGGCTAAGGGCCATGCTGTCAAACGGCTCGCAAAGTTGCCCCCGATCGGCGTCCAATGTTGACCCCCTGAGTATGTCGCGCGGCGAGGAGGTGGCGCGGCAGAGCGGGTCTGGATTGCGCAGCGCTGCGGCTCCGGATCGTTGGGGCGCAGAGAGTTCAGAGCCTGTTCTTGAAGCGCCAGCTCTCGTTGCCGGTTTCGACGATGTCGCAGTGCTGGGTCGGCCGGTCGAGGAGTGCGGTGGTCATCTTGGCGTCGCCGAAGACGGACGGCCACCCGCCGAAGGCGAGGTTCGTGGTGACGATGACGGAGTCTGCTCGTAGAGCCGGCTGACCAGGTGGAAGAGCAGTTGCCCACCGGACTGGGCGAAAGGCAGCTAGCCGAGTTCGTCGAGGACGATGAAGTCCATGCGGGCGAGATGGTCGGCCATGCGCTCCCGGCAGCAGGCGCGTGGCGCGTGCCCCGCCTCGTGTGAGATCGAGAGAGCATTTCGGGATCGAGGTCGCCGCTTCAGCCGTCGCCGATGGCCTCCTGAATGGGATCCTCTTTCGCCATTGCGACGCTAGCCGTCGTTCGAAGAGTTCAGCTCGTCGGGCGTGACCGCTTCATCGCCACCGATGGCCGCGGCCTGCCGCAGCGCGTTGTTGATACGATCCTGCCAGCCTGGCCCGCCACTCTGAAAATGGTCGAGCACACTGCGATCGATCCGGAGCGAAACGAGTTCTTTCGCTCCGGGAATGCTCGGCCGCCTGTCGGCAGGCGTGGGGGCTTTCGGCGCGGCGGGCTTGAACAGTGCCTCGGCCTTGTCCCGGGCGCTGGTGGGCCTGCGCGTTCTGTCGCTGTTCATCGAGTCTCTTTGTCGTTGGCCGCCGCGTCGGCCGGTGACGCTCTATCGTGCAAGCGTCTCGGTCAGGCCTTGGCCTTCACACGCCGTGGGTTCTTGGCAATCACTGCCTTGCCTACAGCGGTTGCAGCTTTCCGACCAAGCCCCATCGACTTGGCCAAGGCCGAGCGCGCTTCGGCATAGTTGGGTGCCACCATCGGGTAATCGGAAGGCAGGCCCCATTTTGCTCGGTACTGGTCGGGCGTCATATCGTACTTGCTGCTGAGATGGCGCTTCAGCGATTTGAACGCCTTGCCGTCCTCGAGACAGATGATCGCATCCGGAGTAACCGACTTCCTGATCGAAACGGCGGGGACAAGCGGCTGGACGGCAGGTGCGGCAACTTCCGCTCCCAAGCCAGCCAGTGCTGCATGAGTCTTCGCGATAAGCTCGGGCAGATCGGCGCGGGTGACATTGTTATGTGCCACGTAGGCCGCAACGACCATCGCTGACAGCTCGATAAGCTGGTTGTTGTCTTCAGGCATGCGTATTGGTGATCCCAAGAGATGATCGGAATGGACGGTGACGCAGACGTTGTCCTCGCCGAGGTTGAAGGTGAGGTAGCCGCTACGCCGAGCGGCTCGCAACTATTTTCGGGGCTCTTTCCGACTATATCCTATTGAGCCAGAAGCCTGCAGCCCGTCGATTTCTTCCAATCGTTCGCGAATTAAATGGCGCTCGTCGATGCCGCAGGCGCGCCCTCGACGCTGCGCGAAGCGCTGGCGAAAAGGTGGGCAAGGCCCGCCACGTGTCGACATCAGGTCATCATCCAATGCGGCTGAAATCAGCCAGCAGCGGACGTTGGCTGAATTCCGGAAAGCGGCGTCTAGGCGTGCCAGAAGCGCCTAGGCTCATAGGGGCGACACCGGTGACGTGAGGCCGTTTTTTGCTTGGGCGACTTTGAGGCGGAAGCGAAAGCTTTTGCATATCAGTATGCCATGGTTTTAGGTAATTAACAGTCCGTTAACTTAGATCATGTAATCTTTCTCCTTGAGAGGATTTAATTCGCTAATCCTGCATGAGGAATTAGGCTATGGCAAGAAAAGGTCTCTTGTCGGTGCTTGTAATGTGTATATCTGCTCCTTATGGAGCTGAGGCAGCGACTGCTACGGGAAACTTCCAAGTTCAGATCAATATTCAGGCGAATTGCATTGTCGTCAGTGCTTCGGATCTGAATTTCGGCAATGCCGGCGTCTTGTCTGCGAATATTGATTCGACGAGTGCGATCAGCGTGCAGTGCACGACGTCTACCCCCTATACGATCGGCTTCAACCAGGGTGTGAACGGCGGTTCGGTGACAACCCGGCAGATGGCGGGGGCGGGCGGGCTGATCAACTACTCGCTTTACCGCGACGCCGGCCGCACGCAGAACTGGGGCTCGACGGCCGGCAGCGACACCATCGCAGGCGTCGGCAACGGGGCGGTACAGAACTATACCGTCTATGGCCGGGTGCCTGCACAGACCACGCCCGCGCCTGCGCTCTACACCGACACCATCACGGTGACGGTCACCTACTGACCACGGCCAGAGCCGCTGGCCTGCTGACGATCGATTCATCAGGCAACCGAGACTGGACGACGCTGCTTGCGCGGCGCCGGTCGCCTCCGTTTTGCCGGACCAGGAGGAGGGCAGGATGAGAAGCACGGCAATCGGCACGGCCCTCGTGGCCCTGGTCGCCGGAATGGCGGATGCGGCATCGCTGCAGGTGACTCCCGTGCTGTTGGATCTTCCGACCCCGGGGAACGCGGCGATGATCACCCTGCGCAATACCGATGTCGAACCGATCACGGCGCAGGTCCGTGTTTTCCGCTGGATCCAGCGGGACGGAACAGAGCGGCTCGAGCCGACGGACGAGGTCGTCGCCAGCCCGCCCGTCGTGCAACTGCGCTCCCGCCAGGACTACATGGTGCGCGTCGTCCGGGTAATCGGCGGCCCGGCCGGTGGCGAGGCGGCCTTTCGGCTGGTCGTGGACGAGTTGCCCAAACCGAACCGAACGCCGGGAACCGTGGCGCTGGTCATGCGCCATGTCATCCCTGTCTTTTTCACGGACCGCTCCGCGTCGCCGGCATCGGTGACGTGGTCGGTGAGCCAACACGGGAAAAGCCTGGCGATCGGTGCCGCGAACAGCGGCGATCGTCGGGTCAGGCTCGCCGCTGTGACGGTTCGCGACGGGGCCGGGAAAGTGGTCGCGGCCAACAAGGGATTGCTCGGCTATTCCCTCGGCCACTCCGCGATGCAGTGGGTTCTCCCCTCGCAGCCGGGCTCGAAATCGGGCGCTCACTTCACGATTTCCGGGTTGACGGAAGCAGGTCCATTCAATGCAACGCTGCCGATGTCAGTGGGCCGGTAAGGTCATGGCGCTGGCGCTGGCGCTTGGATCAGCGTGGTGGACGGCTGCGCCGGTCCGCGGGGAAGACGCTCCGGATCGCAGCCTGCACCTGGACGTTCTTCTCAACGGCCAGTCGATTGGGCTGATCGGCGCATTCCGGCAGAACCAGCGCGGCGAGATCCTGGCGGTCCGCAAGGAACTCGAGGAACTCGGGATCAAGGTTCCCGCGAGCTTCAAGGTCGAGGACGAGGTTGCGCTCGGCGCGATCCCGGGCGTGAGCTTCCATTACGACGAGCCCGCGCAACGCATCGACATCAAGCTGCCGCCTGACGGCCGCTTGCCCAAGACCTACGACATGCAGCCCGGCACCGCACCCGGACCGGCTCCGGAACGCAGCAGCGTCGGCGCGGTGCTCAACTACACGCTGTTCGGAACCTCGGAAGACAAGCAGTTCCGCAGCTTCTGGCGCTATCCCACGCTGTCGGCCAGCCTCGATGCCCGGCTCTTCAGCCCGGTCGGCGTCTTCTCGCAGACCGGAATCCTCAGCGACCGGTCACTAACGGGCGGCGGGACGGACGCGCTTCGCCTCGAGACAAGCTGGACGTATTCGGATCCCGGCAGCCTGGTGAGCTACCGTGCCGGCGATCTGATCTCGAGCGGCCTCGCCTGGACCCGGCCGGTTCGCCTCGGCGGTTTGCAGGTCCAGCGCAATTTCGGGCTGCGCCCGGATCTGATCACGCTTCCGCTTCCTGGCGTCACCGGCTCGGCGGCGGTTCCTTCGACGGTCGATATCTTCGTCAACGGGACGAAGACGATCTCGCAGGATGTCGGCAGCGGGCCGTTCCGCATCACCAACATTCCGATTCTGACGGGTAACGGCAATGCCAGTGTCGTGGTTCGGGACGCCTCGGGCCGCCAGAGCGAGTCGAACTTGCCCTTCGTGGTGTCCAGCAATCTGCTGCGGCCCGGCCTCGTCGACTTCTCTGCGGAAATCGGCCTGCCGCGCCTGCAATACGGGCTGCGGTCGAGCATCTACGACGAGGGCATCGCGGGCTCGGCGAGCGGGCGCTACGGCATCACCGACACGATGACGGTCGTGGCACATGCCGAAGGAGCACGGGGGTTTGGCATGGGGAGCCTCGGTGGGGTCTTCGGGCTCGGTGGATATGGCGTGCTGACAGCCGCCGGCGCGGGGAGCTGGCGGGACGGGCAACTCGGCGGCCAATCCTATATTTCTTTCGAGACCCAGCTCTGGGGTGTCTCGCTGATGGCCGCATCCCAGAGGACCTTCGGAGCCTACAGGGACCTCGCCTCCATCAGCGGGGCTCCCTTCGCCAACGACTATGGCAACTACGTCGCCTCAACGACCTCGACGGCAGTGACCGGGACCAGCTGGGAGCGGCTGCTGCTGCCACCGCGCGCCCTCGACAGGGCTTCGGTCAGCCTGCCGGTACCGCTGCTGGGAGGCGCCATCAGCCTCGGCGTCGCCTATGTGAAGCCGGTGCTCGGCCGTGCCAACCGGATCGTCAATGTTAGCTATACACGCCCGCTTTGGAGCGGAGGCTCGTTCTACGCGACCGCCTACACGGATTTGGCGGATCGCAGCTCCGCCGGCGTTTTTGCCGGGCTGTCATTTCCGTTCGGGACCAATATCACCTCGTCCGCCGGCGCCAATCGCGTCGGATCGAGCTGGTCCCTGGCTGCCGACCTCAACAAGCCCATCGATCAGGAGATCGGCAGCGTGGGCTGGCGCATACGTGACGCCGAGGGGCAGGATGGACAGAAGCGCCGCTCGGCTTCGATCGCCTATCGCGGAAGTGCCGGGTTGCTCGAGGCAGGCGTCGCACAAGCCGCGCCGGGGTTCTCGGGCACCGTGCAGCTCGACGGGGCGATCGTCATGGCCGGAGGCAGCATCTTCGCCGCCAATCGGATCGACGACGCCTTCGCCGTGGCGAAGGTCGGCGCGCCCGATGTGGATGTGCTCTTCGAGAACAGGGTGGTCGCCCGCACCAACGCATCCGGCAACGCGCTCGTCGCAGGCTTGCGATCGTACCAGCCGAACAAGATCTCGATCGATCCGCGCGGCCTCCCGATCGACGCCCTCTCGGAAACCACGGTCGAGGTGCGAGCGCCTTCCGATCGTGCCGGCGTGGTCGTCGACTTCGGCGTCAGGTCAACCAGAAACTCGGCGATCGTCATCCTCCAGGATGCGGCTGGCCAGCCGATCCGGGTGGGGGCGACCGGTTCCCTTCAGCCGGGACTCAAGGGCACCAGCGCGGCAGGACCGGAATTCGTCGTCGGCTATGACGGTCGTGCGTTCATCGAGAATCTCGCGGCCGACAACGAGGTCCTCGTCAAGCTGGAGACGGGGAGCTGCAAGGCTCGCTTCTCCTTTGTCCCGCATGCCGATAGGCAAGTCTCGATAGGAGCGGTGCCATGCCGATAGGCTCCCGCGTTCTGGCGCTCTGCCTGTGGGCCGTGCTGATCGCAGCCGGCAGTCTGCTGGCAAGCCCGCCGGCCGTTGCACAATCCTGCTCGCTGAGCATCACACCGCTGGCTTTCGGCGACGTCGATGTCACCGCCAATGCCCAGGTGAATGGAACGGCCACTGCGACGGTCTCATGCACGGGGTCGGCGCTCCTGCCGGTGGGGGTCTGCATCGAACTCGGGCCCGGGAGCGGCGGCGGCACCAGCGCAGCAAACCGGACCCTGACGAACGGCGCCAACCAGTTGCACTACGGCCTGTTCTCCGATGCGGCGGCCAGCGTGCCCTGGGGATCGGGAGGCTGGCCTGCGGGCGGAGCTTCGGCAGTCGGCTTCAACCTGACCTTGTCCGCATCTGGCACCGGCAGCCGGAGCGTCACCATCTATGGCCGTGTCTACAGTGGCCAGGCTACCGCGGCGCCCGTCACCTACTCCAGCAGCTTCGCCGGCACCGACGCCCGGGTCCGCTACGGGCTCCTGTCTTTCCTGCTCGGCTGCGAGCTCCTTACCGTGACCCAGTCGACGAGCTTCACGGTCAGCGCGAACGTGCCGGCGACCTGCCGGGTGACGACAAGCGATCTGAATTTCGGCTCGGTCGGCGTGCTGGCCACGCCGCAGGACGCGTTCACGACCCTGGCACCGACCTGCACGAATGGCACCGCCTATCAGATCGGCCTGAACGGCGGCTTGTCGGGTGCCACGAATCCAACGATGAGGCGCATGACGAAGGGAGCGGAGACGATCACCTACGGGCTCTATCGGGATGTCGCGCGAAGCCAACCCTTCGGCAGCACGCTCGGCCTCGATACATTGACGGGCATCGGCTCCGGTCTGGCGCAGACGAGCCATGTCTACGGACGTGTCCCGGCTCAGGCCACACCGTCACCGGGTCAGTACGCCGACACGATTCAGGCGGTGGTCACCTATTGAAAGTTGTAGCGGCTTTGCACAGCACGGCGATCACGGGTGGGACGGTGCAGGTGCTGGCCGAGAGCGGCAACTACGCGGCGGCGACGCGCTAAACCATCCTGACCGCCACGGGGGCGTGACCGGCCAGTTCTCGGCGCTGACCTCGAACCTCGCCTTCCTGACGCCGTCCCTGGCCTATGACAGCCAGAACGTCACGCTGACGATGACGCGCAATGGCGCCGGCTTTGGCCCGGACAATGGCGGAGGCAGCACAGGCGGCATCTCCATCGCCGCCACCCGCAATCAGGGCTTCATCGCGGTGGGCCTGCGGGCCGAAGCACAGATCGGGGCGATGCCCTTGTTCGCCCGGGCGATGCTCGGCTGGCGCCACGGCTTTGGCGAGCTGACCCCGCAGGCCCGCACCGCCTTCCTCGCCGGCACCACCCCGGCCACGGTCTTCGCCGCCCGGATCGACCGCGAGGCACTCGTCGCCGAGGCCGGGCTCTACTGGCGCATCTCTTCCGGCACCGCGCTCGGCCTGACCTACTCGGCCGACATGGGCAGCACCCGATATGGATCAATTCCGACAATCACGGGCGGCAATCGACTGGGGCCGGCGCGAGGCGGATCTCAGATCGCAACGTGCGGCAGGGCCTTCATGCCTTCCAGATGCAGCCGCATCTTGATGTCCTGGTTGTGGTTGCCGAAGCCGCGGCCGAAAATGTTGACGCCGCCAGGCCGGCCCTCCTTCTCGTCGATGCCGATGCGCACCTTGATCGAATGGTGGCGATCGAGATCGAGATCCGTGGTCGCGACGTCGCTGAGCCGGCGCTCGCCGAGATAGGTGCCGTCCGCCGTGATGCGCCAGGTCGTCAGGATGCCGTATTGGGAGCCCTCGAGCTTCCACCAATGCGGCGTATAGGTGCCGCGCCGGTCTCCGTAATCGCCCGGGCAGGTCCAGGTACCGATCTTGCGGCCATTGACCCAGAGGCTGATGTCGGACGGCCAGTCGGCATTGGTGCCGGGCACCTCCGACGACATCTCCATCTCGAATTCGAGCGCGGTGATCGCCTGGTTCAGGACCTTGGCATTGTTCGGGAACTTGTATTCGACATAGCCGCGCCCGAACCAGATCAACCCTGCCTGGACCCGGCGCGGGTCGAGGAAGAGCTCGGGAACGTCGAGCACGCCGAGGATGCGTTCGGTCGAGCACAGCCCGCAGGGCGCCGAGACGTTCGAGCTGGTGTAGAGCCCGAGCGGCATCTCGACCTCGACGATGTTGCGCTCGCGGCTCGGGTCCTCTGGATCGAGATTGACGACGATCTCGGCATAGCGCGCCGAGCAGACTTTCTGCTGGCCCTTGGCCGCCTTGCCGAGCGAGGTCGAGATCAGCTCGGCCTCCTCCAGCACCTGGACATTGGTCACGATCGTCGATTGCGGCAGGCCGAGCACCTCGGCGATCTGGTTGATGTTCTTCGGGCCGTGGCGATTGAGCAGCCGCAGGATGCGCAGCCTGACCGGAGAGGCCAGGCCGCGCAGCACCTGATATTGCCGATCGGCGTTGACGACGAGGAAGCTGCGGTCGCCCCGGGCCTCTGCCCCCGGCGCGGGACTGCCTCCGCCGGGGCTCCGGCGTCCGCGTTGCGATCTTGGTGGGCTCTCGTCCATCGTGGCGAAGACGCGTGCTCCTAGCCTTCCAGTCTGATCACATTCCACGAAGCCGGCTGCAACTCCAGCGCGATCGCGTTCGCCTTCGCCGAGACGCCCTTCAGCGTCGCGGGCTTGACCTTGAGCGGCTCCTGCTTGCTGTTGACGGCCTTCAGGTCGGCATGGCGCAGTTCCGTTGCCTCCGTGACCTTGAGCTTGCCGAAGCCGCGCGCATCGAGCGTGACGGTGACGGGCTGCTCCAGATCGCGGTTGAGCAGGAAGAGCGAGACGCCCTTGTCGTCGGCGACCACCGAGGCCTTCAGATAGGGCGCGTCGATCGGGTAGTAGAGGTCCTGCTTGCCGCGCGGGTCGTAATAGTCGGCCCGGTAGCTCTCGGACTTGACGATCGCCTTCAGCACACTGCCGCGCCCGAGCCGGCTCATCTGGGCGAAGGGCCAGAAGATCGTCTGGCGCCAGGCCGGACCGCCGGTCTCGGTCATGATCGGCGCGATGACGTTGACCAATTGCGCGAGGCAGGCTGCCTTGACGCGGTCGGCATGGTTGAGGAGCGAGATGCAGGCGCCGCCGAAGACGAGCGCGTCCTCCATCGAATAGATCTCCTCCAGGATCGGCGGCGCCACCGGCCAGCCCTCCTTGACGCGGTCGGCCCGGACGCGGCGTGTGCGGTACCAGACGTTCCATTCGTCGAAGCTCAGCATGATCCGCTTGTCGGAGCGCCGGCGCGCCGCGACCGCATCGGAGATCGCGACCACCTCCTCGATGAACTGGTCCATCAGGTCGGGGCTGGCCAGGAAGGCCTTGGTGTCGGCGGCATAGTTGTTGAAATAGGTGTGCAGCGAGATGAACTCGACCTGGTCGAAGGTGTGCTCCAGCACCTCGTCCTCCCAGCGGCCATAGGTCGGCATGTTGCGGCCGGAGGAGCCGCAGGCGGCCAGCTCGATCGACGGGTCGATCCAGCGCATCATCTTGGCGGCCTCGTGCGCGACGCGGCCGTATTCGGTCGCGGTCTTGTGCTCCATCTGCCAGGGGCCGTCGACCTCGTTGCCGAGGCACCAGAACTTGATGTCGTGCGGCTTCTTCCAGCCGTGCTTGATGCGCAGGTCCGACCAGGCGGTGCCGCCGGGATGGTTGCAGTATTCGACGAGGTTGCGCGCCGCGTCGCCGTCGCGTGTGCCGAGATTGACGGCGAGCATCGGCTCGATCTTCGCGGCGCGGCACCAGTCCACGAACTCGTTGGTCCCGAACGTGTTCGGCTCAGTGGTGAACCAGGCGAGGTCGAGCCTTGCCGGCCGGTCCTTGACCGGGCCGACGCCGTCTTCCCAATTGTAGCCCGAGACGAAATTGCCGCCGGGATAGCGCATGATCGTCGGGCCGAGTTCCTTGACGAGATCGAGCACGTCCTTGCGAAAGCCGCGCTTGTCGGCGGTCGGGTGGCCCGGCTCGTAGATGCCGCCATAGACGCAGCGGCCGAGATGCTCGACGAAGGCGCCGAACAGCCGGGGATCGGTGTCGCCGATGGCGAAGGCGCGGTCGAAGGTGATGCTGGCTTGTCTCATGGCTTGGCTCCGGAGGCTGGAACGGCTTTGGGCGGATACCCGCCGCGGAAGGCTCCGGCGCTGTCGGGCGTGAGCACGGCGTCGCGGAGCTGGCGGGAATAGGGATGCGTCGGATTGGAGAGCACGGCGCGCGCCGGCCCCTCTTCGACCACGACGCCCTTCTGCATGATGATCAGCCGGTCGCTGATGTAATAGGCGGTGGCGAGGTCGTGGGTGATGTAGATGATCGACAGGCCGAGCTCGTCGCGCAGGCGCCCGAACAGGTTGACGATCGACATGCGGAGCGAAGCGTCGACCATCGAGACCGGTTCGTCGGCGACGATCAGGCGGGGCCTGGCGACGAGCGCGCGGGCGATCGCGACACGCTGTAGCTGCCCGCCGGAGAGCTCGTGCGGAAACCGCCCGGCGATCTCCGCCAGCGACAATCCGACCTGCCTCAGCGCCTCGTCGGCCCGGCCTTCGGCGGCCTTGCGGTCCGCTGCCTCGCCGAAGCGCTCCGCCGTCATGAACAGGTAGCGATCGAGCTGCTTCAGCGGGTTGAACGCCTCGAACGGGTTCTGGAAGATCGGCTGCACCCTCGCCATGAAGGCGCGCCGCTCATAGGCCGCGACATCCTGCCCGGCGAGCCTGATCGAGCCGGAGCTCGGCGCATGGATGCCGAGGATCATCCGCGCCAGCGTCGACTTCCCCGAACCGGACTCGCCGATCACCGTGAAGATCTCGGGCGTCTCGTCCTGGAGCGCGAAGCTGACCTCCTTCACCGCGTCAACGCGTCGGGAAGAGAACAGCCCGCCCCGCGAGAAGCTCTTGCCGACCTTGTCGAGTGCGAGGAGCGCGCTCATGCCACAGCTCCCGGATTGACCGCATGGCAGGCGACGCGATGACCCGGCAGCGTCTCGACCATGGCCGGCACCGTCGTCGCGCACACCGGCATGGCGAGCGGGCAGCGCGGGTGGAAGCGGCAGCCGGGCGGCGGGGAGGCGAGATTGGGCGGCGTGCCCTCCAGCCCCTCGCGCTGCTTGACGTCGCCGATGCGCGGCAGGCTTGCGATCAGGTGGCGGGTATAGGGATGCAGCGGCCGCTCGAAAATCTCCGGCGTCTCGCCGTCCTCGACCAGGCGGCCCGCATACATGATGCCGAGCCGGTCGGTCAGCGCAGCGTGCACACCCATGTCGTGCGTGATGAACAGGACGCTCGACCCCATCTCCTGCTGGATCGAGCGGATCATGCCGAGCACGTCCTTCTGCACGATCACGTCGAGCGCAGTCGTCGGCTCGTCGGCGATGACGAAGTCCGGCTTGCAGATCGTCGCCAGCGCGATGGTGACGCGCTGGCGCATGCCGCCGGAGAGCTCGTGCGGGTAGGCGGCGAGCACCGATGGATCGAGCTTGACGCGCTCCAGATGCGCGGCCGCCCTGGCGTCGAACTCGCCCTTGCTGCCGCCGAGATGGCGCCAGGCGAAGTCGCGGAAGCTGTGCCTGATCCGCCGCAGCGGGTTCAGCACGTTCATCGACCCCTGCATGATGTAGGACAAATGCCGCCAGCGGATGCGGCGGACCACCTCCGGCGGCGCGCGCCCGATCGCATCCCACTCCGGCAGGAAGGAGAAGCGGGCCGAACCGCCGACCATCTCCAGCGGCGGCTTCAGCAGCCCGGCAATGGTCTTGACCAAGGTCGTCTTGCCGGAACTGGACTCGCCGGCGAGCCCGTAGATCTCGTTGCGGCGGACGTCGAAGTCGACGCCGTCCACCGCCCTGACTTCGCGATTCACGCCGAAATAGCGGGTGCGGAAATGGGCTTGCAGATCGCGGACCTGCAGCACCGGCGTCTGGTCGGCCGCCTTGCTCATCGGCCGCCTCCCATCCGGGCTAGGCGGCTGCGCGGGTCGATGTACTCGTTCATCGATACGGCGAGCAGGAAAAGCCCGACGAAGGTCATCACCACCAGCGCGATCGGGAAGGCGATCCACCACCAGATGCCGGCGACCAGCGCGGTGTGCTGGTTGGCCCAGTAGATCATGCCGCCGATGGTCGGCGCGTTGATGTCGGTGAAGCCGAGCACGGCGAGGGTGACCTCGATGCCGATCGACCAGTTCATGTTGTTCATCGTGGTCGAGAACACGATCGGCAGCACATAGGGCAGGTGTTCGCGGGCCAGGATCTCGTGCGTCTTCATGCCGGAGAAGATGCTGGTCTGGGTGAATTCGCGCGTCTTCAGCGAGAGTGCGACCGAGCGGATCAGGCGGGCGTCATAGGCCCAGCCGAGGCAGGCCATGATCGTCGCCAGCAGTGGCGTCGACATCGTGTCGCGCAGCACGAAATAGAACAGGATCAGGATCGGGAAGAGCGGGATGATGATAAAGGTGTCGTTGATCGACATCAGCACCCGGTCGATCCAGCCGCCGCTATAGCCGGCGAGCAGGCCGACCACGAGCGCGATGATCCGCGACAGCACAGCCACCATGATGCCGAAGCTCAGCGTGTTGCGGATGGCGAAGGTCAGTTGCCAGAAGACGTCCTGCCCGCGCGAGGTCGTGCCCAGCCAGTAGGCGGCGGAGGGCGGCACGTCCGGCGGCACAACATAGACGTCGCCGGGCGGATAGGGCGAAACGAAGGAAAGTCCCGCCATCACGACCACGATCGAGACGAGGACGAGCCCGATCCTGAACTCGAGATTGTAGCGGATAAGGTCGCGCAGGATCGCCAGCATCAGCGCAGCTCCACGCGCGGGTCGATCAGCGGATAGAGCAGGTCGATGACGAGGACGCCGACCGAGACCGCGATGATCGAGACGGTGGTGACGCCAAGCACCAGCCCGTAGTCGCCGGCATAGACAGCATCGACCAGGAGCGTGCCGACGCCGGGATAGCCGAACACCTTCTCGGTGATCACCGCGCCGTTGAAGATGCCGCCGAGTGACATGGCGAGCCCGGTGACCTGGGGCGCCAGCGCGTTGCGCATGACGTAGGAGCCGAGCACACGGCGGCTGTCGAGCCCCGCGATCTCGGCATAGACGACATAATCCTCGGTGACGATGTTCGAGACCAGCGAGCGCATGCCGAGGAACCAGCTGCCGAGCCCGATCAGGATGAGCGACAGTGCCGGCAGGATCGAATGCAGCAGGACGCTCGAGACGAACGGCCAGTTCCAGCCCTGCTGCAGATTCATCGCCGAGCCGCCGGTGATCGGCAGCACCGGCCAGAGGAAGCCGAAGACGATCAGCAGCAGCAGCGCGACGATGTAGTAGGGGATCGGATGGACGCCCATGGCGACCACGCCCATCAGCTTCAGCGTGCGGTTGCGCTGGTAGTACCCGGCGAGGCCGCCGAGCAGATTGCCCAGTACCCAGGTGATCAGCGTCGAGACGATCAGCAGCCCGGCGGTCCAGGGCAACGCCCGGCCGATCAGGGCCGAGACGGGTGTCGGGAAGGCGGAAAGGGATGGCCCGAAATCGCCGCGCAGCACCCGGCTCCAGAAGGTGAAGTATTGCTCGCCCAGACTTCCCTTGAGCCCATAGAGCTCCTGCAGCGAGGTGCGCATCGCCGCGATCGCCTCCGGGGCGGTGTTGCCGAAGGAGGTCACCGCCGAGATCGACTGCTCGACCGGATCGATCGGCGAAGCATGCGTGATCACGAAGGCCAGGTTGACGCCGATGAAGACCACCAGGGCGAACTGGACGAGGCGTTTGGCGAGATAGGCTGGGTAGGCGCTCATGCGATCCCGAAAGCTGCGCCTTGCCGAAGGCGGCGCGGCGCCGCCGGCTGGCGTTTGTCCTGGGCGGGAGGCGAGCTGCCGCTCGGAGCGGCGGCTCCGTTCAGTTCGCTGGCTTCAGGCGCACGAACATGTAGCGGGAATTGCCCCAGTTCGTGACCGGATTGGCATAGGGGTCGTCGGCGGTCGGATAGCCCTTCCAATAGGTCTGATCCATCGCCGTGAAGACGTTGTAGGCCATCAGCGGGATGATCGGCATTTCGCGGGTCATCAGCTTGACGTAGTCGCGGCCGAGCTCGACGCCCTTGGGATCGTCGAAGCCGATCTTGCGGATGTTCTCGATGATCTTGTCGAGCTCGGGATGCGACCAGCGCTGCCAGTTGCGCAAGGGCTGCGGCTGGCCGGGCTGGGCGACGAACTGCGAGTGCCAGCTGTCCATGAAATAGGACAGGTCCTGGTGGCCGCCCCAGGTCTCGACGCTCCAGCCGATGAAGGCGTCGAAATCGCCGGCAGCGCGCCGCGTCAGCAGCGTGCCTTGCGCCACGTCGATGCGCGCATCGATGCCGGCCTGCTTCCATTGCTGCACGATCATCGTGCCGGCGCGGGTCATCACCGGGCGCAGGTCGCCCTCGACCATCAGGCGCACCACGAAAGGCTTGCCGTCCGGCGTCAGCCACTGGTTGCCCTGCTTGCGGAAGCCGGCGCGCGTCAGCAGTTCGCCCGCCGCCGCGACATTGGGCTTCCACCAGCCCAGGCCGAAGGAGTTGGCGATCACCGCCGGGTCGGACGGGATCTGGTCGCCCATGGACGGTCGCAGCATGTCGGCGATCTGCTTGCCGACCGTGGGGTCGTAGGGCTTGATCTTGCTCTTGCCGGTGTCGATCTCGAAATCCTTGAGCCAGGCCTCCATCGGCTTGTGATAGGCCTCGGGATGGACGCCGGTCGGCGGCACGGCGATCGCCGAGATGGTGGCGGCGCCGCGATAGGCCGCCATCGTCACCGCCTTGACGTCGATCAGCAGCGCCAGCGCCCAGCGCACGTCGCGGTTCTTCAGATGCTCGTTCTGGGTGTTGAAGATCACCGCCGGCAGGGTCGGATCGGGATGGCCGTAGGGGAAGCCCTTGAACCAGGCGCGCGTGCCCTTGTCCTGCTTCGCCAGGGTGAACATGCCCTCCGGCGCGATGTCGTGGATCACGTCGAGCTCATGGTTGAGCTGGGCGATGACGCGCTTGTCCGGTGGGCCGGGGTCGATATAGGCGAGGTATTTCGGCCCCGGCTTGCCATGGCGGCCGAGCGAGGTGCGCTGCCAGTCGTCGCGCAGCTGCCAGATGTACCATTTCCCGTCGGGATCGAAGGAGTGCAGCGTATAGGCGCCGAGCGAGACCGGTTTGTTGAAGTCGAACTTGGCGGGATCATCGACCTTCTCGAAGACATGCTTCGGCAGGATCCAGATGGCGCCCCAGCGCACGGTGAAATTGGTGTGGAAGCGCGAATTCGGCTTCTTGAGCTTGAAGATCACCGTCTCGGCATCGGGCGTCTCGACCGAGGCGACATTGTTGGCCAGCACCGCCGAGAAGCGCATGCCGGTATTCTTGACCTGGATGTCGACCGTCGCCTTGACGTCGGCGGAGGTGAACTCGACGCCATCGCTCCAGAACAGGCCGCGCCGGAGCTTGACCTGCATCTCGGTGAAGTCGGCATTGTAGACCGGCTTGTCGGCGGCGAGCGAGTTGTCCCAGGCGCCGTCGAGGCCTTTCTCCGGGTCGATGTACCAGAGCGTGTCGAGCGCCGCCTGCTGCAGGCCGTTGGATTGGCTGCCGGCATTGATCGCCCAGATGTTGAACCAGCCGGCATTCTTGATCGTGCCTTCCGGGTTCTCGAGGATCAGGAGTTCCTTGCGAGGAATATTCTGTGGGATGCCCTGTGCAGCCACGGGCGCCGGCGAGAACGCCGCCAAGGAGCCCAGCAGCGAAGCAGCAAGCAGCACTGCGCGCAGACGCGTCATCGTCACCTCCCGTCAAGACGGGGCGTTTTCCGCCCTTCATGACCGGAAGCTTAGGGTGCGCCAAAAACCGGAGCAACGACAGATGTGATCCATATCAGAACATTGGATATGAACGATTTAAGTTTCTGAAATAATTACATAATTTGACCATTTCACTGGTGCAGCCAAAACACGCTTCAATGGCGCGCATCTTCTATGTCATTGCAGAAAGCGCCAGAAATTGACCTTGCGTGCCACGCCGAAGCGGAACCGAACGTTTGCAACTGAAGCAGCCACCGCATTCGATCCGCCAGATCGTGGCGGGCCTGCGCATAGTCATTCGTTCCCAGTGAGAGCCGCCCTGACCGACTGGGTGAGCAGACCTGAAGGTTTGGAGACGAGTTTGAAGATGGCAGCGTCCGCCTTCCCGGCGGGAGAGATGCGACGAGCGGGTCACGCGAAGCCTCGGAAACGAGAGGAAACGGTATGAGACATCCCTCTGAGATCTCTCATAATCCGCAGGCGCGAGGTGCTCTGAGAAGAGCGATCTATTTCAACGTCTTGAACGTGGTCGGAGGTCCAGGAAGGAAAGTGGTAGCGGGAGAGGGACTCGAACCCCCGACACGCGGATTATGATTCCGCTGCTCTAACCAGCTGAGCTACCCCGCCCCGATGGCGACGCGCCGAAGGACGGCGGTCAATCGCGACGGCGCGGATATAGGGGGCGGCAGGCGTCGGCGTCAAGCCTTGATGACGCGGCTCAGCTCAGCTTCCTCAGCCTGACCACCTTGAAATAGCCCTGGCCGACATGGACGGTCTCGTAACGGCCGGTCCCGGCAGCCCAGCCGGTCAGGCGGGAGACCTTGAAATCGCTGCTCCAGCCGATCGCCCTGGCCAGCGGCGCCACCGCCTTCCAGAACGGCGCGGCGAAACCGCCATCGTCGACGAGGCGGCTGGAGATGACGATCTCGCCGCCGGGGCGCAGGACCCGGTCCATCTCGGCGAGCGCCTGCTCGGGATCGGGCACGAGGGTGATGACGAACTGGGCGGTGACCGCGTCGAAGGAGTTGTCGGCGAAGCCGAGCCGGCAGGCGTCCATCACCATCAGGCCGCGGACATGGTCGAGCTTCTGGCTCAGCACCTTGGTGCGGGCGACGCGCAGCATGTCGAGCGAGAGGTCGGCACCGACGACCTGCTTGTCGCGTTCGAAATAGGGCAGGGTCAGGCCGGTGCCGACGCCGATCTCGAGGATGTCGCGGCCGCTGGCGCAGGCCGCCGCCACCGCCTCGCGCTGGGCGCGGGCGAGCAGGCCCTGATAGATCCGGTCGTAGAATTTCGCCCAGACCGCATAGACGCGCCGCTGCGCGTCGAGACCATTCGTCGTCGTCATGAGGTGGCGTAGGCGGGCTCGGGCTGCGGCGTTGGGCGAGACGCCCGGTTGGCCATGATGACGCCGCCGCCGAGCACACGCGCTCCGCTGCCGGCATGGTCGTAGATCACGCAGGCCTGGCCGGGCGAGACGCCTTCCTCGCCCTGCGCCAGCAGGACATGGACGCCCTTGCCGTCGGCGAGCAGGCGGGCCTCGCGCGGGGCGCGGGTCGAGCGGACGCGGACCGCGACCTCGATGCCCTCGGGCGGCAGGTCGGCGAGCGCGAGGTCGCCGATCCAGTTGAGATCGCGCAGGTCGACGCGGCTGACGCTGAGCGCCTCGCGCGGGCCGACGATGACGCGGGCGTCCTGAGCATCGAGCGCGACGACATAAAGTGGTTCGCCGCTGCTGATGCCGAGGCCCTTGCGCTGGCCGACGGTGTAGCGCAGCACGCCCTCATGCTCGCCGAGCACGCGGCCGTCGAGATGGACGATGGCGCCGGGGCGGGCGGCGCCGGGCTTCAGCCGCTCGATCACCTCGGCGTAGCGGCCGTTCGGCACGAAGCAGATGTCCTGGCTGTCGGGCTTGTCGGCGATGGCGAGGCCGAACTCGGCGGCGAGCGCGCGCGTCTGGGCCTTATCGAGGGCCCCCAACGGAAAGCGCAGCAGATCGAGCTGCTCCTGCGTCGTCGCATAGAGGAAATAGCTCTGGTCGCGGCTCTCGTCGGCGGCGCGGAAGAGGCCGCGATGGCCGGTGCCGAGATCGCGGCTGGCGACGTAATGGCCGGTGGCGAGCGCATCGGCCCCGAGCTCGCGGGCAAGGCCGAGCAGGTCGCGGAACTTCACGGTGCGATTGCACTCGACGCAAGGGATCGGCGTCTCGCCGGCGAGATAGCTCTCGGCGAAGCGCTCGATCACCGCGTCGCGGAAACGGCTCTCATAGTCGAGCACGTAATGCGGGATGCCGATCGCCTCGGCGACGCGGCGGGCGTCATGGATGTCCTGGCCGGCGCAGCAGGCGCCGGCGCGATGCACGGCGGCGCCATGATCGTAAAGCTGCAGGGTGACGCCGACGACGTCGTAGCCCTGGCGCTTCAGCAGCGCCGCCACCACCGAGGAATCGACGCCGCCCGACATGGCCGCGACAACGCGTGTCGCCGCGGGCGGCTTGGCGATGTCGAGCGAGTTGAGCGAAACGGTCATCAGGGTTCCGGGCGGGTTCGGGCACGAGAGCCCGAGGATTTGGGCGCTCTATAGCGGTTTTGACAGATGCGGGCCAGCATCCGGCCGGCAAATCCTGCCGGGTCGGATGGCGTCATGACGCGATTCCTGCCGGGCGAGAGGCGGGGCCGATACGATCAAGCTTTTGAATCGAAACGATTTTTCGATTGGCTCATCTCTTGCTGAGAGCGCCGTGGCCACATCGTCACGGTTTCGTTCCGGAGAGTACCCATGTCAGCCGCGCCGGTCTCGCGTTCGTCTGCGCTGCCTGAGATCACGTTTCCGAGTCGCCGCGGTCCCGAGCGGGACGGGTCGGAGCAGGCCTTCACCTTGCCGCCGGAGCCGGCGGATCGGCCGCGCCCGCGCATCGACGATGACCGAAATACCCGCGATGATGTCGGCGCGCGCGACCAGGCGAGGCCGGATGACGCTGCCCGCAAGACGACCTCGGCCGAAGACAGGTCGTCGGCGCGTGCCGACGATGATGGCCGGGCCGGGAAGGCGGGGGACGCCAAAGGAGCGTCGGAGAGGACGAAGGCGGATGTCGGCGGCGACCAGGCCGCGACGAAGGACGCCACGGCGACCGAGGATACGAAGACCGGGACGGCCGCCAGCGACAAGCCAGCCGAAGGCAAGACGGCGGGCGGCAAGACGATCGAGGAGCGCAAGGCCGCGCTGGCCGCTGCCCTCGACGGAGCGCCGGTGATCGGCAAGGGCACGCTGGACGAGCAAGCCGCGGCGGGCGCAGTGATGCAACCCGTGCCGCCGCCCGCGATCGGCGCGGAGTTCCTCGCGCTCGCCGCTGCCGCGCTCCAGGGAAGCGAGCCGGCGAAGCCGGAGGGAGCTGCCACCGAGGGCAGCCAGACCGTCACAGAGGCCAGTGCAGCCGGAGCGACGGCCAAAGCGACTGGCGAGGCCATGATCCCGGTGCCGGTTCCGCTTGCGCTGCCGACGAAGGCCGACGGCCAAGCGAGCGCGGGCGGCGAAGCCGCCGCGGCCGACATCAAGGCGGGGCTGAAGCCGCAGCTCGCGGGGGCCGGCAGCGAGATCAAGACGGATGCCAAGTCGGGCGAGACCAAACCCGGCGAGGCGCTGCAGAGTGCGGTGAAGGCGGCGGATGCCAAGCCGGGCGACGCTCAGGCCCCGGCCAAGGACGATAGCGAGGCGGGCAAGATCGCCGCGAGCAGCGATGCGAAGGCCCCGGGCGACGCCAGGCCCGCCGACGCGGGCACAGCTACCGCCGCCACCGGCCAGACGACGCCGGCTGCCTCGACCGACGCCGCCAGCGGCGCGCAGCCGGCCAGTGCGCCTCTGAGCCCGCAGGCGATCCTCGCGGCCGGGCCGCAGAGCCTCACCGCGCCGCAGGCGCCATTGACGGAACTCGACGCCGCCGCCCAGGCGACGGCCCGGGCCCAGGCCGAGGCGGCCCACAAGACGGTCTCCGGCGACACCGGACGGCCGACGCCGCTGCATGTCGTGCCGATCGAGATCGGCGCCAAGGCGCTCGCCGGCAACAAGCGCTTCGACATCCGGCTCGATCCGGCCGAGCTCGGGCGCATCGACGTCAGCCTGGAGATCTCCGACAAGGGCGATGTCAGCGCCAAGCTCACCGTCGACCGGGTCGAGACACTGCACATGCTGCAGCGTGATGCGCGCACGCTCGAGCGCGCCTTCGAGCAGGCGGGCCTCAAGCCGTCGGAAGGCGGAATCGATCTCAGCCTGCGTGACCCCGGCCAACAGGCGGGCGGGCGCCAGCAGCAGGGCGACGAGGCCCCGCGCGGCCGCCGCGCCTGGGTCGAGGCTTCGGAAGACAGCGCTCTCGTGACTGACGTGGCCAGCCTGCCGCGCAACGCCAGCCGTCTCGGCGGCGTCGATCTCAGCATCTAAGGGAGGGGCGCGCCATGACCGTCTCCAATACAGGCAAGCTGTCCAACTCGCAGATCGCAGCCGCGCAGAACAATACGGCGACCGGCAGCGGCACCTCGATCGCCAATAATTTCGACCAGTTCCTCACTTTGCTGACGACGCAGCTCAGGAACCAGAACCCGCTCGATCCGCTCGACACCAACCAGTTCACCCAGCAACTGGTGCAATTCGCCGGCGTCGAGCAGCAGCTCAAGCAGAACGAGACGCTGACCGCCCTGCTCGGCGTCAGCAAGGCGACGACCGGAGCGAGCGCGATCGGCTTCGTGGGCCAGACCGTGACGGCCGATGGTGCCGCGACCCAGCTCAGCGCGGGCAAGGCCGAGTGGAAGCTCAACGCCTCCAAGGGCGGCACCGCCACGGTGACGATCAAGGACGCCAAGGGGAACGTGGTCTTCAGCGGCACGAAGACGCTGACGGCCGGCGACCAGACCTATACCTGGGACGGCAAGACCTCGACGGGCTCCAATGCGCCCGACGGCGAATACAGCATCAAGGTCGAAGGCACCGATGTCTCCGGCGCGGCGATCACGGTCAAGACCGAGATCACCGGCAAGGTCGACGGCATCGACTTCTCGACCACGGTGCCGACGCTGCTGATCGGCGCGATCAAGGTCCCGCTCGACAAGGTCAAATCGGTGAAGAGCACGTCCTGACGAACCCGGCCGTGAGCCATGCCGAAAGCCTGTGTGATTGCTTTAGGCAAAATTTAAGCCCGCTGGGGCTAGGCTCTTCGGCAGTAGGTCTGTTGAGTTGTGTGAGAGTACCATGACCGAGCCGCTGCGACCGCGCGTCAAATATGTCATCGGGCCCGATGGCAGTCCTCTGACGATCGCCGATCTGCCGCCGATGAATACGCGCCGGTGGGTGATCCGGCGCAAGGCCGAGGTCGTCGCCGCCGTGCGCGGTGGCCTGCTCAGCCTGGAGGAGGCCTGCCAGCGCTACACGCTGACGGTCGACGAGTTCCTGAGCTGGCAGTCCTCGATCGATCAGCATGGCCTTGCCGGCCTGCGCACCACCCGCATCCAGCATTATCGGCAGTAAGCCTTTCTCTTTTTTAGAGAAATTAACCAGGCGCTGGCCCGTTGGCCGGCGCCTTTCGCGTTTCGAAGGCACGTTATCCGCATCGAACTGTGCCATTTCCTAACCGTCGTTAACCGGGCGCTAACCATGCACCGGGAAAAACTTGCCTAGTGGTGCGTCTGTGCGTTGGTCTCGCAGGCACCGGGCGACGGAAGAACGGCGTGAACGGGCTAGTCGAACAGTTCCGGAGATTCGGCGCAGCGCGACTGGCGGCGATGCTGGCGGTGACGCTCGCGCTGGTCGGCTTCTTCGCCTTCGTCATGCTGCGCATGTCGCAGCCGGCGATGGGCGTGCTCTTCGCCGACCTGTCGAGCCAGGACGTCAGTGCGATCACCAAGGACCTCGATACGCGCGGGATCAAGTACGAGCTTCGCGGCGACGGGCAGACCATTCTCGCGCCACGCGCCGACGTTCCAAAGCTCAGGCTCGAGCTCGCCGGCAAGGGCATTCCCTCCGGCGGCGGCGTCGGCTACGAGATCTTCGACAAGGGCGACGCCTTCTCCTCGACCAGCTTCGTCCAGAACATCAACCACCTGCGTGCGCTCGAAGGCGAACTGTCGCGCACCATCCGCTCGATCGGCCGCGTCCAGGCGGCGCGAGTCCATCTCGTCATCCCCGAGCGGCGCCTGTTCGAGCGCGACCGCGAACCACCCCGCGCCTCGATCGCGCTCAAGCTCGCCGGCGATCTCGACAACGCCCAGGTCCGGGCGATCCGCCATCTCGTCTCCTCGGCCGTCGACGGGCTGAAGCCCGAGCGGGTCTCGATCGTCGACGAGCGCGGCCGGCTCCTCGCCGACGGCGCCCAGGGCGAGCAGGGCATGGTCGGCGTGGCGCTGGACGAGCGCCAGGGCGCGATCGAGCGGCGGATCAAGGCGCAGGTTGACGACATCGTCGCCAGCATCGTCGGCCCGGGCCGGGCCCGCGTACAGGTGTCGGCCGTGCTCGATACCAACCGGATCGAGAGCCGCTCCGAGACCTTCGATCCCGAGAGCAAGGTCATCCGCTCCAGCCAGAACCGCACGGAAGCTTCCGCCTCGAACGAGCAGCGCGAAGGCGTCACCGTCGGCAACGAATTGCCGGGCGCGCAGCAGAACCAGGGCCAACAGCAGGGCGCCCAGCGCGACACCAGCTCGAAGAACGAGGAGGTCGTCAACTACGAGATCTCGCGCACGACCCGCACCGAGGTTCAGGAGGGCGGGCGCGTGCGCAAGCTCTCGGTCGCGGTGCTGGTCGACGGGATCTACAGCAAGCAGGGCAACGAGGTCAGCTACCAGCCGCGCCCGCCCGAGGAACTCGAGCGCATCTCGCAGCTTGTGCGCACCGCGGTCGGCTTCGACCGCCAGCGCGGCGACCAGGTCGAGGTCGTCAACCTGCGCTTCGCCGAGGCGCCGCAGGCGCCGACGGACCTGACCGAGCAGACGCTGATGCAGCAGCTCCTCTCCTTCACCAGGGAGGACATCGTCCGCTTCGCCGAGATGGGCGTGATTGCGCTGCTCGTCCTGATCGTGCTGATGGTGGTGGTGCGCCCCTTGCTCAAGCAGGTACTGGCGCCCGATCGCGAGTTCCGGGCGATCCCGAGCTTCATGCGCAATGGCGCGGTCGTCGTCGATCCGGGGACGGGCGATCCGTCGACCTTCTCGCCGGCTTCGGGCGGCGCCGGCGGCGGAGTGGGCGGGGAGCCCGGCCAGATCGACGTCGAGGCTCCGTCGGAGCGGATGCTGGCGATCGCGCAGATCAAGGGCCAGCTCAAGGCGCAGTCGGTCGAGAAGATCGGCGCCATGGTGGCGCAGAACCCGGCGGATTCCGTCGCGGTGCTGCGTAGCTGGATCCACGAGAAAGCCCCGGCGTGATGGGAGCCTGAACCATGGCCGCGACACGCTCCATCGCAACCCGCAGCCCCGACTCCGACGAGGCGTCGAGCTATTCGGATGGCCCGACGACGCTCGAGGCCATGACCGGGCCGCAGCGCGCCGCGGTCATCCTGCTCATCCTCGGCGAAGAGCACGGACGGGTGATCTGGCAGGAGTTCGACGACGAGGAGATCCGCATCATCACCCGGGCGATGGCGGAACTCGGCACGGTCGATGCCGACCAGGTCGAGAAGCTGATGCTCGACTTCGTCGGCCGGCTCTCCAGCGCCGGCGCGATCACCGGTTCCTTCGACCGCACGATCTCGCTGCTGGAGAAGATTCTGCCGAGCGACCAGGTCGCGCTGATCATGGAGGAGATCCGTGGTCCGGCTGGCCGCAACATGTGGCAGAAGCTCGGCAATATCGATGCCGTCGTGCTGGCGAACTTCCTGAAGAACGAATACCCGCAGACGATCGCCGTCATCCTCTCGCGCATCCGGCCGGATCATTCGGCGAGCGTGCTGCGCAACCTGCCGAACGAGCTCTCGATCGAGGTCGTCAGCCGGATGCTGCGGATGGAATCGGTGCAGAAGGAGGCGCTCGACCATATCGAGAACACGCTGCGCACCGAGTTCGTCTCAACCCTGACCCAGACGCGCCGACGCGATCCGCACGAGATGATGGCGGAGATCTTCAATGGCTTCGACCGCCAGACCGAGATGCGTTTCCTCGCCGCGCTCGACGCCACCAACCAGGAATCGGCCGAGCGCATCCGCGCCCTGATGTTCACCTTCGAGGACCTGGGCAAGCTCGATTCCGCCGGCCTGCAGACCCTGATGCGGCAGGTCGACAAGGACATGCTGGCGCGCGCCCTCAAGGGGGCGAACGAGGAGCTGCGCACCTTCTTCCTCGGGGCGATGTCGCAGCGCGCCGCCAAGAACCTGCAGGACGACATGCAGAGCCTCGGCCCGCTGCGTCTCAAGGAGGTCGACGAGGCGCAGATGAAGATGGTGACCCTGGCCAAGGACCTTGCCGAAAAGGGCGAGATCATCATCGCCAAGGGCAACGCCGAAGACGAACTGGTTTACTGAGATGGCAGCGGCCAAGAAATTCATGTTCGCCACCGACTTCAGCGGCAATGGCCGCAAGGCGGTCGACGAGGCGGCGATCGAAAGCGCCCGGGCGGAAGGCTACCAGACCGGCCTCGACCAGGCGCGGCGCGAGGCCGATCATCAGCTCGGCGCGCTGCTGTCGCAACTGGTGCGCCAGAGCGAGCGGTTGCTGGCGCAGCAGGACGAGCGGTTGGCGCAGATCGAGGCGCAGGCCGCACAGCTCGCCGTCACGACGGCTCGCAGCCTCGCGGGGGCTGCCCTGGCGGACAAGCCGCTGGCGCAGTTGCTGGCGGCGGCACGCGAATGCCTCGCCCATGCCCGGCAAGCGCCGCATCTGGCGATCCGGGTGCATGAGAGCCTGGTCGAGACCGTCGAGGGCAAGCTTTCTGGGCTCGCCCGCGAGACCGGCTTCGCCGGGCGCATCGTCGTGCTCGGCGAGCCGGATATCGCCTTGGGCGACGGCCGGCTCGAATGGGCCGATGGCGGCATCGCGATCGAAAGCGCGGTGCTCGACGAGGCGGTCGACAGGGCGGTCAGGGGCGTGTTCGGGCCGGTAGCGGGGTAGGATAGATGGCAAGCGAAAACGACCTCAACCTGCCGCCGCTGAATCCGGCCGATCTCTCCTTCGACCAGAACTCCGGGGCCGACTCGGTCGCGCGCTCCGGGCCGGTGCCGGTCAAGACGGCGGAGGACCTCGAACAGGTCTTCGACGTGCCGGTCACGGTCTCGGCGGTGCTCGGCTCGTCGCGGATCGCGGTCGGCGACCTGCTGCGCGTCACGCCCGGCACGGTGCTGGAGCTCGACCGGCGCGTCGGCGAAGCCATCGACATCTTCGTCAACGAGCGCCTGGTGGCACGCGGCGAGGTCGTGGTGGTCGAGGAGCGCCTCGGCGTGACCATGACGGAAATCATCAAGACCGACCGGTGACGAACCGGCCGGAACGACTGCATTCTTCAAGGAAGGCCTGAGCCATGCGCCTCATCATCGTCGGCAGCCTCAAGGGCCAGCTCATCACCGCCGCCAAGATCGCGGTGTCGCAGGGCGCCGCCGTCACCCATGCCGAGAGCGTCGAGCAGGCGCTGGCGGTGCTGCGCGCCAAGGGCGGCGACCTGCTGATGGTCGATGTCGAGCAGCCGATCGCCAAGCTGGTCGCGGCGCTCGACGCCGAGCGCATCCGCACCCCACTGGTCGCCTGCGGTACCTCGACCGATGCCCGCGCCGCCGTCGCCGCGATCCAGGCCGGCGCGCGCGAATATGTGCCGCTGCCGCCCGATCCGGAGCTGATCGCCGCCGTGCTGGCCGCGGTCGCCGGCGACAAGGCGAGCCTGATCTGGCGCGATCCCGCCATGGAACGGGTCGTCCAGCTCGCCAACCAGATCGCGCGCTCGGATGCGCCGGTGCTGGTCACCGGCGAGAGCGGCACCGGCAAGGAGATGATCGCGCAGCACCTGCATCAGAAGTCGCTGCGCAAGGACAAGCCCTTCGTCGCGGTGAACTGCGCCGCGATCCCCGACAATCTGCTCGAATCCGAGCTGTTCGGCCATGAGAAGGGCGCCTTCACCGGCGCGATCGCGCGGCGCATCGGCAAGTTCGAGGAGGCGAATGGCGGCACGCTCCTGCTCGACGAAATCTCCGAGATGGATGTGCGCCTGCAGGCCAAGTTGCTGCGGGCGCTGCAGGAGCGGATGATCGACAGGGTCGGCGGCACGCAGGCCGTCAAGGTCGATATCCGCGTGATCGCGACCTCCAACCGCAATCTCGGCGACGCCGTGCGCGAGGGCTCCTTCCGCGAGGACTTGTTCTACCGGCTCAACGTCGTGCATTTGCGCCTGCCGGCGCTGCGCGAGCGGCCGGGCGACATCCTGGCGCTGGCCGACCATTTCGCCAAGAAATACGCCGAGCTGAACGGCATGCCGCTGCGGCCGATCGCGGCCGAGGCGCGCAAGCTCCTGCTCGGCAACAGCTGGCGCGGCAATGTCCGCGAGCTGGAGAATACCGTGCATCGCGCCGTGCTGCTGGCGCAGGGCGTCGAGATCGGCACCGAGGCGATGCTGACCCCGGAAGGCGAGACGCTCGGTCCGGCCAGCGGGCGCGACGTCGCCTCCCGGGCGGCGCAGACGGCCGAAGCGGTGACGCGCGGCCTGGTCGGGCGGACGGTGGCCGATGTCGAGCGCGACCTCATCCTCGACACGCTCGACCATTGCCTGGGCAACCGGACCCATGCCGCCAAGATCCTGGGCATCTCGATCCGGACGCTGCGCAACAAGCTCAGCGAGTATGTCGCCGCCGGCGTACCCGTCGCGGAGCCGGGGCAGGCGCGCACGAACTCGCTCTGACGCTTGCCGGCGAGCGCTGAAAAACAAGCGGGCCGGAGCGCAAGCTCCGGCCCGGCACTGGCCGCTCAGTAGTAGTAGCGGCGGCGATAATAGTAGCGCCGCGGGCGATAATAGTAGCGCGGGCGGTAGTAGTAGCGCCGGACATAGCGCGGGCGACGATAATAATAATACTGGCTGAAGTCGGCATCGGTCTTGTCGAGGCCTTCCTTCAGCTCCTCCGGCAGCTCTTCCGGCTTCTTGACCGGGAGCGGCGCCAGCTTGGGCTGCGCAGCTTGCGAAGCGGCGATACCGCCGACGCTGGCCACGGCGAGACCGCCGAACAGCGCCATTACAAATGAACGTCGATCCATGTCATGCCTCCATTTGGTTCGATCCAGGCGCCGCGTTCCCACGAGGCCATTCTATTCCCTTTCCTGACCTGTCGTCACGCTCGCGCTGCGACGATGGTTCACAAAGGGCCGACGGCGCGGGAGTCCGGCCGTAAGCTGGTTGCGAGGGTTTGAGGCGCAATCGCCTCATCGACATCCGCTTCATTTTCAGACCGCCCCGAGCGGCTTGCTGACGTCTTCGAGCGAGCGGCGTTCCGCCTTGACCGCGAAGCGCCAGGCGATCAGCCCCGCGGCGATCATCAGCGCCGCGCCGAACAGGTAGCCCCCGAACACGCTGATACGCGAGCCGCTGTCGATCAGCACGCCGAACAGCCAGGGGCCGGCGATGCCGCCGAGCCCGGTGCCGATGGAATAGAACACAGCGATCGCCAGCGCCCTGATCTCCAGCGGATAGGTCTCGCTCACGGTCAGATACGCCGAACTGGCCGCAGCGGATGCGAAGAAGAAGACGACGCTCCAGCACAGAGTGAGCTGGCTGGCGCTGACCAGCTCGCGGGCGAAGAGATAGCCGGTGCCGGCGAGCAGGAGGCCGGAGAGGATATAGGTCCCGGCGATCATCGGGCGCCGGCCGAGCGTGTCGAAGAGCCGGCCGATCAGGACCGGGCCGAGGAAATTGCCGGCAGCGAAGGGCAGGATGAACCAGCCGATCAGGTTGGACGGGACGCCGTAGAAGTCGGTCAGGATCAGGGCGTAGGTGAAGAAGATCGCATTGTAGAAGAAGGCCTGCGACGACATCAGCGCCAGGGCCACCAGCGTGCGCGGCCGGTGCGTGACGAAGAGCGTATGGGCGACCTCGCGCATCGGCGTGTGGGTGCGCGGGTGCAAGGTCAACGTCGGCAGCTTCGCAGCCGGCTGCGGCGGGTAGAAGGATTCGATATGGGCGACGACGGCCTCGGCCTCGGCGATGCGGCCATGGCTCATCAGCCAGCGCGGGCTCTCCGGGATCCATTGCCGGAGGATCATGACGATCAGCCCGAGCGCGGCGCCGATGAAGAAGGCGAGGCGCCAGCCCATGTCTGGCGGCACCAAGGCGGGGTCGAGCAGGACGATGGCGGCAATGCCGCCGATCGCGGCCCCGACCCAGAAGGAGCCGTTGATCACGAGGTCGGTCCAGCCGCGAACGCGTGCCGGCACCAACTCCTGGATGGTCGAGTTGATCGCGGTGTATTCGCCGCCGATGCCCATGCCGGTCAGGAAGCGGAAGAGCAGGAAGCTCCACAGGTTCCAGGAGAAGGCGGCGGCGGCCGTCGCGGAGAGATAGACCAGCACGGTGATGGTGAAGAGCTTCTTGCGGCCGAGCCGATCGGTGAGCCAGCCGAAGAGAATCGCGCCGATGACCGCACCGGCGATATAGGCGGCGCCGGCGAGGCCGATATCGGTGTTGCTGAACCTGAGTGCCGGGCTTTCCTTCAGCGCGCCGGAGACGGACCCCGCCAGCGTGACTTCCAGCCCGTCGAGGATCCAGGTGACGCCGAGCGCGGCGACGACGAGCGTGTGAAAGCGCGACCAGGGCAGGCGGTCGAGCCTGGCCGGGATATCCGTGACGATCTCGCCTGTGGTTGCGCGTCCCTCGTTCAACAGGCTTGTCCCTTCGACAGATCGGCGTGACGCCGCTTCAAAGGCGGCAGGCAGCCTAGAGGCCGCCTGCCGATTGGATTTGCTCTCAGCGATAGATCACGCGCCGGCGCACGACGACCGGGCGGCGATAGGGGTTCGGCCGGCGCACCACGACGGTGCGGCGGACCACGACCGGACGGCGATAAGCGGGCCGGCGCACGACGGTCGTGCGGCGTACCACCGTCTGGCTGAAATCGGCGTCCGCCTTGTCGAGCCCGGCCTTCAATGCCGGAGCGAGCTCTTCCGGATTCGGGAGCGGCGCGGCAGCGGGCGCGGCCTGCGCAATGCCCAGGCCACCGACGCTGGCGGCAGCGAGACCGCCGAAAAGGCTCAGCATGAATGAACGTCTATCCAACATATCCTCCAAAGGGCTTTGGCCAGGCGGCCAATGTCGTCGGCCCGCCTGAAGTTGGACGGCCGAATGCGGCCAGAAGGCGGCCATTCGATAACAGCCCGTTCAGGGAAAGGTTCCGAATGGAATTTTTTGAGGGTTCTTAACCACTCGTTCACCATGCGCTCGGCAAGAATTGCCGGGTGCGGCGGCCGCCCGGCGAGGGGCGACGCGTGGGAGCGGCGACTTCATGAGCGATGTGACGGCAGGCAGCGGCGGAGGCATGGCGATGCCCTCGCGCGGCCAAATGGGCGCGCTGCTCAACCGGCCGGACCTCTTCCTCGCCATCGGCGTGATGGGCATCCTCGTGGTGCTGATCTTCCCGCTGCCGGCGATGCTGCTCGACATGCTGCTGGCGCTCTCGATCATCCTGTCGGTGCTCGTCCTGATGACGGCGCTGTTCATCGAGGAGCCACTGGAGTTCTCGGCGTTCCCGACCGTGCTCTTGATCGTGACGATGCTGCGCCTCGCGCTGAACCTCGCCTCGACGCGCCTCATCCTCGCCCATGGCCATGAAGGCACGGCCGCCGCCGGCCACGTCATCGAGGCCTTCGGCAATTTCGTGATGAGCGGCAATTTCGTGATCGGGGTGATCGTCTTCACCATCCTGATCATCGTCAACTTCGTCGTCATCACCAAGGGTTCGGGCCGTATCGCCGAGGTCGCCGCCCGCTTCGCCCTCGATGCCCTGCCGGGCAAGCAGATGGCGATCGACGCCGATCTCTCGGCCGGCCTGATCGACCAGGAGGTCGCCAAGGTCCGGCGCAAGGCGCTGGAAGACGAAGCGAACTTCTTCGGCTCGATGGACGGCGCCTCCAAATTCGTGCGTGGCGATGCGATCGCCGGCCTGCTGATCACCTTCATCAACGTGATCGGCGGCATCATCATCGGCGTCGCGCAGCAGGGCATGAGCTTCGGCGCCGCGGCCCACAGCTATACGCTGCTGACCGTCGGCGACGGCCTGGTCAGCCAGATCCCGGCGCTGATCGTCTCGACCGCGGCGGGCCTGCTCGTCTCGAAGTCGGGCGTGCGCGGCGCTGCCGACAAGGCGCTCGGCAAGCAGCTCTCGGGCTATCCCAAGGCGCTCGGCATGTCGGCGGCGGTCATGCTGCTGATCGCGCTGCTGCCAGGCATCCCGATGCTGCCTTTCCTCGCGCTCGCTGCCGGCGCGGGCTGGCTGGCGCGCCATTTCGGCAAGCTCGCCAAGGCGCGGGAGTCGGAAGCTGCCGTGCAGGCGCAGGCGGCCTCGCCGCTGGCGCCGGACGGCACGCCCAAGGAAGAGACGCTCAACGACCTGCTCAAGCTCGACGAGCTCAAGATCGAGATCGGCTACGGCCTGCTGCCGCTGGTCAACGCGCCGGGCGGGGCCGACCGGCTGACCGACCAGGTCAGGGCGCTGCGGCGCCAACTCGCGGCCGAGCTCGGCTTCGTCATGCCGGCGGTGCGCATCGTCGACAACGTCCAGCTCGAGGCCAACCACTACTTCATCAAGATCAAGGAGATCGATGCCGGGCACGGCATGGTCTATCCCGGCCAGTACATGGCGATGGACCCGATGGGCGGCAGCGTGACGCTGCCCGGCCACAACGTCCTGGAGCCGACCTTCGGCCTGCCGGCGACCTGGATCGACGCCGCCCTGCAGGACGAGGCGCAATTGCGCGGCTACACGGTGGTCGATGCCGCCACCGTGATCTCGACCCATCTCACCGAGGTGCTGAAGTCGCATATGCCGGAGCTGCTCTCGCATGGCGAGGTGCAGAAGCTGCTGCGCGAATTGCCCAAGGACCATGCCGATCTCGTCAAGGAGATCGTGCCGCAACAGATCTCGACCACCGGCATCCAGCGCGTGCTGCAGTTGCTGCTGTCCGAGCGCATCTCGATCCGCGACCTCGCCACCATCGTCGAGGGCATCGCCGAGGTCGCCGGCAGCGTCCGGAGCCCGCGCGACATCGCCGAGCATGTCCGCGTCCGCCTCGCCCGCCAGATCTGCGCGCAGTTCTCGAACCAGCACGGACAGCTGCCGATCATCACGCTGTCGCCGGCCTGGGAGAGCGTCTTCGCCGAATCGATCGTCGGCCAGGGCGAGGACCGGCACCTCGCCATGCAGCCCTCGCGGCTGCAGGATTTCGTCCATCAGGTGCGCGAGAAGTTCGAGGACGCGGCGCGGCTCGGCGAGATGCCGGCTCTGGTCACCTCCGGGATGGCGCGACCCTTCGTGCGCCAGATCATCGAGCGCTTCCGCCGCGAGACGCCGGTGCTGTCGCAGAGCGAGATCCACCCGCGGGCGAAGCTCCGGACGGTGGGGAGCGTGTGACGGTCAAATCGCGTTCGTAGGAACCGCACCGTCTTTCCGGGGCTTCGCGTAGCGCCGACCTCGTCTGCCGAAACGGGCAGGAACGTCGGTTCTGGATTCCGGGCTCAGGCCTGTCGGCCTGCCCCGGAATGACGGCGTCGTATTACCGCCTGCTTACGACCACGAGATAGCGCGCCGGCTCGGTGCCGGGATTGCTGAAGCGGCAATCGGCGGGCGGGCCGAGCTCCATGCAGTCGCCCGCTTCCAGCCGGGTGACGATGCCGCCCTCGTCGAAGTCGAGCACGCCCGACTGCATCCAGATCTGCTGGCGGATGAAAGCGTAGGAGCTGGCGGGGTAGGCGATCGCCGCGCCGGGCGGCAATTCGCCGGCGACCAGTTCGAGATCGCCATTGCCGGCCGGCGAGATGGCGCGGCGGACGAAGCCGGTCTCCGGATCGCGCCAGAGCGGCTGATCCTTGGCGCGGCGGACGCGCTCGCCGGCATTCTCGATCCGCGCCAGCAGGTTCGACAGGGTGAGGCCGAAGGCCCCTGAGAGCCGGCCGAGCAGCACCGCGGTCGGGCTCGCCTCGCCGCGCTCGATCCGGCTGATCATGGCCCGCGAGACCCCGGAGCGTTCGGCGAGATCGTTCAGGCTCCAGCCGCGCGCCTCGCGCTCGCCGCGCAGCCGTTCCGCCAATCTTGACGCAAGATCGTCCATCATCATACCCTCGATTCTCTTATAATAGAGCGCGGCACGGGCGTTGGCCAGCGGGGAGCGAGCGCCCCTCCAGCGACGCCAGGGCCGCATGCCCGGCCGGCATTGGTTCTTTCCCGCCCCCTTCGCTAAGCGCTGCCCAATGTCCCGCAATGCCGCCCTCTTCGCCCTGATGTGCCTGGTCTGGGGCCTGACCTGGCTGCCGATCAAGGTCGGCGCCCAACATGTGCCACCGGTCTTCCTGGCGGCGTCGCGCTTCGTCATCGCCGGCACATTGATGCTGACCTGGGCCGGCCGGGACGTGCTGAAGGTGCCTGCCCCGGCCTGGCCGCGCGTCGTGATGACAGCGCTGCTGCTCAACACCGGCAATTATACCCTGCTGTTCTGGGGCACGGCGCAGGCGCCGACCGGGCTCGCGGCGATCGTCAACTTCGCCACCATCCCGATCTTCACCATCATCGCCAGCTATATGATCGAGGGCCATGCGATCGGCGGGCGCAAGCTCGCGGCGATCGGGCTCGGCGCGGTCGGCCTCGGCTTCCTGTTCTCGACACGGGCGCTGGGCGGGCTCGCCGCGGCGGAGGGCGGGCCGCTCGAGCTCTGGGGGCTCGCCGCGGTCGCCGGCGGCACGCTGCTCTATTGCTTCGGCGCGGTCTGGTCGCGGCCGGTGATGGGCCGCATCCCGACCCTGACGCTGGCCGGCTGGCAGACATTGATCGGCGGTTTCGGGCTCTGCCTGATGTCGGCCCTGCTGGAGACCGTGACGCCGGCCCACTTCGCCGCGCTGGTCTCGTGGCCGGTGCTGCCGGCGGTGGCGGTGCTGGTGATCGGCGGCTCGCTGATCGGCTTCACCATCTATCTCAGGCTGGTGCGCGACTGGGGCGCCTTCCGGGCCGGGCTCTATGCCTTCATCAGCCCGGCGGTCGCGGTCGGGGCCGGGGTGCTCGCGCTTGGCGAGCCGTTCGGGCCGGCCGAAGCGATCGGCAGCCTGCTGATGTTCGGCGCAGCGGCGATCGCGCTGAAGCGCTAGAGCCTCATTCCGGCTTGTCGATGTGCAGGGCGGCAGCCTTGGCCGCAGCTTCCTGCTGCGCCTTCAGCTGCGTCTCGTGGGCCAGCGCCTTGCGCAACTGGTCACGCTCGAAGGCGAGCACGATCGGCAGCGAGATCACCAGCGGGATAATCAGGTAGAACATCCGCCAGACCAGCAATGCTGCGAAGACGGCCGGAGCCGGCACACCCGGCATCACCGCCAGGAACACCGCCTCCATCACGCCGACCCCGCCCGGCACCTGGCTGAGCAGCCCGGCCGAGAACGAGATCAGGAAGGCGCCGAGCACGATGAAGAAGCCGGGATTGCCCTGTTCCGGCAGGGCGAAATAGATGATGCCGGCGGCGCCCATCAGCTCCAGCGGCGCGGCGAGATATTGCCGGGCGACGATCGGCAGGCGCGGATAGACCAGTTCGAACGAGCCGATCTTCAGCGGCTTGAAGCGCAGCCAGGCGCCGATCGTGTAGAGCACGCAAAAGGCGAGCAGGGCAAATCCGATCAGGCGCGCCTGTTTGTCGCCGATGCCGAACCAGGTCGAGAGCCGGTGCAATGGCCGCAGGATCTGCGGCTCGCCGACGAGCACGAGCCCCATCAGCAGGATGGTGCCGAAGGCGAAGGTGAAGGAGCAGAGCGCGACCAGGATCGCGATCTCGGCGGCGCTCAGGCCCTTCGCATGATAGGCGCGATAGCGGACCATGCCGCCGGAGAAGACCGAGGCGCCGATATTGTGCGAGAGCGCGTAGGTGACGAAGGAGCAGAGCGAGATATAGGCCCAGGAGATGCCTTTCTCGCGATGCAAATGCAGCAGTGCGATCCGGTCGTACCAGGCAAGTGCAGCATAGGCGACGAGCGTCGCGAGCCCGGCATGGAAGAAGGCGGCGGGCGGGATCAGCGCGATCTTCTGGCCGATGCCGGTGGCGACGATCTTGAAGGCGTCCCAGAGGCCGGCCTGTTCGAGCTGGGCGGCGATGGCCTCGTTGGTCAGGGCCTCGGTCTTGAGCTTGTCCCAGAGCAGGTCGACCGACCAGACGACGGCGACGAGGCCGATCAGTGGCCAGAGATAGTCGAGGTATTTTTTCATCGAACCCGCGAGCAGCCGGAGGCGAGAGCAGAGCCCATATGTGAATCACGGCTTGTGCATGCAGGATGCGTGGGCGCAAGTCGCGCCGTCTCTCTGCCAAAGCCGGCACCGCAGGGCAAGCGGCAGGCGTCAAACCCGGCCCGGATCGCGGCGAATCCGGGTCGGTGTGGCGAAACTACTTGCCGCGCTTCTTCAGCCAGTCGCGCAGGAAGGCGATTTCCTTCTCCTGCTCGGTGATCACGCCCTCGGCGAGCTTGCGCAGTTCGGGGTCCTTGCCATGGGCGAGCACGACCTTGGCCATGTCGACCGCACCCTGGTGATGCGGGATCATGCCGCGGGCGAAGTCGACATCGGCGTCGCCGCTGAAGCTGATGCCCATCTCCTTATGCATCTTGTCGTTGGCAGCCTTGTAGTCTTTCGTCGCGGCGCTGTCGGCGGCGGCAGGCGTCGCGGCGCCATGACTGCCATGGCCCTGATGGCCCTGGGCGAGAGCGGCGCCGGCCAGGCCGAGGCTGGCGAAAAGGGCGGCGCCCGCCAGGAGGTTGCGGGTGGTGATCATGCTGATGTCCTCTCGGGAAGCCGGTCTTGCATGCCCGGACCCTCCGCGCCGATCATGTCAGCAACGCGGCCAAGGTCGCCTCAGGCAGCCCCGGCCTGCACCGAGCGCATCCGCGCGAGCGTCTCCAGCTCGGCGACCAGGCCCTCCGGCGTCGGGCAGGGGATGACGCCGAGCTCGGCGAGCTCGGCGGTGACGTCGACCGGCAGGCCGGAATTGGAATCCTCGGGGATCTGGTTGAGACGGCCGCCGATGCAGACCGGCAGGCTGGCGCCGGCGCGCTCCAATGCCGCCAGCACCTCGGTCGCGAAGCGCAGGGCGATGCCGTTATAGGTGCTGATCGCGATGACGTCGCAGCCATTGGCCAGGGCGATGGCGACGAGATCGTCGGGATCGGCCGAGGTGCCGCCGTCGATCGGCTCGGCATCGAGCCGCGTCAGCAGATGCTCGATCAGGCTCTTGCCGTGCTCGTGCACGTCGCTGCTGGCGACGCAGACCTTGAGGCCGGCCTGCCCGATGCCCGCCCGGACCGACGCCGCGACCTTGTCGAGCCAGCCTTCGGTCTCGTGCCGGAGCTCTTCGACCCATTCGGACTCGACCAGAGCGCGACGCCCGCCCCAGGCGGTGCGATCGGGCGCCCCCGAGCCATAGGCCGCTTCCAGCCGGCGCGGGCCGATGCGGCGGAGCGCCAGCATGATCGCGGCGGCGTCGGCGATGTCGACGCCGAGATCGGCGAGGCCGGCGAGGACCCGGCAGCGGAATTTGTGTGCGCCGGCGACGAGGCTCTCCGCCATCGCATCGACGGGGGCGAGGTCGATCAGGCCGAGGCTGCCGGAGGCGTGCTCGACCAGCCGTCCGGCGAACATCTGCGCGTCGATGATCTCGTCGGTGTCGGGAATGCGCTCGTTCTCGGTGACCGGCACGGGGTTGATCGCGTGGCCGCTATGCTGGCGGCGCAGAGACCAGATATCGGCCTGAAGATAGCTGGCGAGGCTGGCGAAATTGCCGGCCGGCGTCGACTTGTAGCTGACCGTATTGCCGAAGATCATGCTGCCGGGGGTGTCGGTCACCTGCATCAGCGCATGATGGAAGGCGAGGCGCACCAGCGGCGCGGTGAAATGGTGCCCGTAGCAGTGCGAGGCGCGGGCACCGATCAGCTCCTCGACGATGTATTTCTCGATCAGCACCATGCCGAGCGCTGAGCTCATGTCGGAGAACAGGCCGGCAAAGCCGTCGTCGAGATTGGAATGGACGAGGATCTCCACCGGCTGGGCCGCGATCAGGCCGAGCGCCGTCACCGTCGCCTCAGTGGTGGCGACGTCGTCGTCCCAGTCCGGCAGGCGGAAGGTGAAGTACTGGCCGAGATTGCCGACGGTGGTGACGCCGGCCGCCAGCGCGGCGCGGGTGTTCTCGACCGCGCCGGGCAGGCCGAGCATGAAGTCGCCGAAATGCGCCGCGGCGGGGACGACGCCGGTGATGCGGGAAAAATCCTCGGGGCCGGAGAGCACGATGCCGGTGCCGCGCGGGCGCCTGTCGCGCTCGGCGAGCGGATAGCCCATCGACCAGTCGAGCGTGATGCCGAAGCGGTCGACGCCGACGCCGAGCTTCGCGCAGCTCTCGTGCACCGTCCGGATCGCCTCCAGCGTGCGTTCGACGCTGCGGAAGCCGATATGGGCGTGCTGCATGATGCGCCCTTCGTCCGCCATGCGTCGCTTGTAGTCGGCCTCGCAGGCGACCCCGGCCGTATCGAGGAAGAGGTTGCGGCCGACCTGCCAAACGCGCGCCATGGCGGCGCCCTGCGCCAGCAGCTCGGCGCCCGGCCGCAAGCTCGGCGGAACGAGATCGGCGAGCCTGGGCAGCGCGGGCGCGGTCATCGATGTCCTCTCCTAGACCGCGATGCGGTCGAATTGCCGGCGGATCGCCGCGGTGAGGCTGGCGGCCGTCAGGGTCGAGGTCTTGGGGTTGGTCGGCGAAGGCAGGTTGACGAAGCTCAGCCGCGCCGTGCCGAGCGCGCTCTCCGCCTCGATCTCATGGGTGTTCCCGGCCGCCTTCGGGTCGGAGACGATGCGGACCGAGAGGCGGTCGTGTCCGACCGCCAGCGCGATGGTCAGCCCGACATTGAGGTTCTTCGGGTAGAGCTTCGCTGCCTCGCGTGCGGAACCCTCGTAGAGCGCGATCTCTGCCTGCGCGGCCTTTTCGGCGAGGCCAAGGGCTTCGAGCTCGGGCGCCCAGGCTGCCGGCGGCTTGCGCGAGGTGTAGCGGACATGGGCGTCCGCCGTCTCGCGCAGCGCGGCAAGATAATCGAGGCCGCCGACCGCGCCGGAGGGCACGATCAGCCGCGTTCCCCCTTGCTCGGCCGCCTCGGTGAGGCGGGCGAGGAGGTCGTCGTCGGCGAGCGCGCCGGTCGAGGCCGGCAGTACCGGGATGCCGGCGGCCAGAACCGTCGGAAGGGTCTGGGAGACCGCGGCCTGTCCGGCGACCTCGACCACGAGGGCGGGGCCCCAGTTTAGGAGTTCATCGACGGTGGCGACGAGGGCGATGCCTTCGGGGACGCCGGCGCGGCTCGGCGAATCCGGCCGCAGCAGGCAGGCGAAGGAGAAGCCCTCGTTGCCGAGCCGGGCATGGATGTCCCGGGCGATCGTGCCGAAGCCGATCAGGCCGATCCGTCGTTCACTCGCCATCACCGAATTCCCTCAAGGTTGACGCTGGTCCTTCGGCTGGGCCGCGAAGACCGTCTGGCGCTCGATCTCAAGCACGTTCTCCGGCCGCGGGAAATTCTCCGGGGCCGGTTCGCCTGCCATACGCGGGCGGCCGATCAGGCGGAAGAAGTCTTCGAGGCCGTTCGGCACGATCAGCCAGACCCAGTGCAGGTCCTCGGTGCCGTCGTTGATGAACATGTGGCGGCGGCTCTTGCCGACGAAGATCGCGGTGCCCGGCACGGCCGGGACATCCTTGCCGTCGAGCACGGCCCGGCCCTTGCCCTTGAGGAAGTAGATGACCTCCTCATGGCGGTCATGGCTGTGCTCGCGGACATGGCTGCCGGGCGGCACGGTCTGGGTGCCGAAGGCGAGCGGATTGTCCATCCTGACCTTGGACGGGTCGAGCGCGACCTCGATATGGCCGTTGGCCGGCACGGGTTGCCAGTAGCTGGTCGCGGTGCCGGGCTGGACGACGAAGGTCTCGCCGGGTTCGTGGATCTCGCTCATGGGGGAGGCTCCGTCAGTTCGCTCGTCCGGGCACGGCGGAAAGCAGCTTCTGGGTGTAGGGATGCTGGGGCGCGGCGAAGATGTCGGCGGTGACGCCGTGCTCGACCACCTCGCCGCGCTGCATGATCGCGATCCGGTCGCAGATCTGCGCCGCGACGCGCAGGTCGTGGGTGATGAAGATCATCGAGAGCGAAAGCTTGTCGCGCAATTCGACCAGCAGCTTGAGCACCTGCGCCTGCACGGAGACGTCGAGCGCCGAGACGGCCTCGTCGGCGACCAGCACCTTGGGTTCGAGCGCCAGAGCCCTGGCAAGGCCGATGCGCTGGCGCTGGCCGCCGGAGAATTCGTGTGGCAGGCGGTCGGTGGCGGCGGGATCGAGCCCGACCAAAGCGAAGAGTTCCTTGGCGCGGGCCATCGCGGCGGCGCGCTTCGTGCCGCGGGCGATCAGGCCCTGGGTGACGAGATCGCCGACGCTGCGGCGCGGGTTGAGCGAGGCGTAGGGGTCCTGGAAGACCATCTGGACGAGATGGCGCTGGCGCCGCAGCGCCTCGCCCGCGAGCCCGCCGAAATCGACGCCGCCGAGCTCGATCGCGCCGCTGTCGGGATCGAGCAGGCGCACGATGCAGCGCGCCAATGTCGACTTGCCCGAGCCGCTCTCGCCGACGATGCCGAGCGTCGCCTGGCTCGGCAGGGATATCCTCGCCGACTTCACCGCATAGGTGACGCGCTGCTTGCGGCCGAACCAGCCGCCGCCGGTGCGATAGGTCTTCGAGAGCTCGCGCACGGTAGCGATAGTCTGATCGGGCAGAGTGCGCGGCGGCGGCGGCGTCAGGCTCGGCACCGCCGCGATCAGCGCCTTGGTGTAGGGGTGCTGCGGATCGTGCAGCACGGCCTGCGCGCTGCCGCTTTCCACGACCTTGCCGTGCTGCATCACCATGACCCGGTCGGCGATCTCGGCGACGACGCCGAAATCATGGGTGATGAACAGCACCGCCATTCCGGTGCGGCGTTGGATGTCGCGGATCAGCTCGAGGATCTGCGCCTGGATGGTGACGTCGAGCGCGGTGGTCGGCTCGTCGGCGATCAGGATCTTCGGTTCGAGCGCCAGCGCCATGGCGATCATCACGCGCTGGCGCTGGCCGCCGGAGAGCTCGTGCGGATAGGCGCGATAGGCCGAGGCCGGCTCGGGAATGCCGACCTCGTCGAGCAGCTTCAGCGCCCGCGCCTCGATCTCAGCCCGCGGCAGGTCGGTATGGGCGCGAAACATCTCGGCGATCTGGTCGCCGGCGGTGCGCAGCGGGTTCAGCGCCGTCATCGGCTCCTGGAAGATCATGCCGATCTCAGGCCCGCGGATCGCGCGCAACTCGTCCTCGCTGAGGCGGACGATGTCGCGCTCGCCGAGCACGATCCTGCCGCTGCGGACCGGCAGCGAGGGCGGCAGCAGCCCCATCAGCGCCGAGGCGGTCATCGATTTGCCGGAGCCGCTCTCGCCGACGACGCAGACGATCTCGCCGGCGTTCAGGGTCAGCGACAGCTTCTCGACGGCGAAGGGCCGGTCGGCGCCTCTGGGCAGGGCGATGGAAAGGTCCTCGATGCGGACGAGCGGGTTCATCGCAGGAGCGCTCATCGGTTGCGCAGCCTCGGATTGAGCGCATCGTTCAGTCCCTGGCCGACCAGCGAGACCGAGAGGATGGTCAGCAGAATGGCGACGCCGGGGATGGCCGAGACATACCATTCACTGCGCAGCACCTTGCGGCCCTGGCCGATCAGGTTGCCCCAGGAGGCGATGTTCGGGTCGGAGAGATCGAGGAAGGCAAGCGCGCTCTCCAAGAGGATCGCGGTCGCCATGACGACGCTGCCATAGACGATGATCGGGGCGAGGGCGTTGGGCAGGACCTCGCGGAAGATGATCCAGCGATTGGTCAGGCCGAGCGTGCGGCAGGCCTGGACGAATTCGCGGTTGCGCAGGGTGAGGAACTCCGCCCGCGTCAGGCGCGCCACCGCCGGCCAGGAGACGACGCCGATCGCGATCGTCACCGCCGTCATGTTCGAGCCGACGACCACGACCAGCACCAGCAGCAGGATGAAGTTCGGCAGGGTCTGGAAAGCTTCGGTGAGGCGCATCAGCACGTCGTCTGTGAGACCACCGTAGAAGCCGGCGAGCGCGCCGATGACGATGCCGATCGCGATCGCGATCAGGGTCGAGACGATGCCCATCAGCAGGGTGGTGCGGGCGCCATGGGCAATCTGGGCAGCGATGTCGCGCCCCGATGCGTCGGTGCCGAGCAGGAAGCGGCCGGCGGGATTCGGCCATTGCAGCGGCCGGCCGGCGAGGCCGAGCGGGTCGCGCGGATAGAGCACGTCGGCGAAGAGGGCGAGGCCGACGATGACGACGAGCAGCACGAGGCCGAGCATGGCGGCCGGGCTCATCAGGAAATGCTTGAGCGCCTTCATGGCTCAGGCTCCCGCGCTGATGCGGGGATCGAGCCGCGCATAGATCAGATCGACGACGAAATTCACGCAGATGACCAGGACGGCGGAGACGAAGACGATGCCGAGCAAGGTGTTGAGGTCGCGCTGGACCACGGATTCATAGGCAAGGCGGCCGATGCCGGGCAGCGAGAACACGCTCTCGATCACGACCGAGCCGCCGAGCATGGTGCCGGCCTGCAGGCCGATCAGCGTCACCATCGGGAGGAGCGCGTTGCGAAGCACATGCCGGCGGACGATCTCGCCGCGGCTCAGCCCCTTGGCGCGGGCGGTACGGACGAAGTCGAGCGTCGAGACCTCCAGCATCGAGGCCCGCATGATGCGCAGGTAGATGGCGAGGAAGATCAGCGCGAGCGTGATCGTCGGCTGGATCAGATGGCGGGCGATGTCGAGCACCAGCCAGATCCCGGTGGCGCCCGAGCCGATCTCGTAGAGCCCGCCCGGCGGCAGCCAGGCCAGCCAGATCGAGAAGACGACGATGCTCATCAGGCCGAGCCAGAAGGACGGCGTCGCGTAGAAGAGCAGACCGAGCAGCGAGATCAGGGTGTCGGCCCAGCCGTTGACGCGCTGCGCCGAGACGATGCCGAGCAGCATGCCGGCGAAGAAGGCGAAGCTCAGCGCCGAGAGCATCAGCATCAGCGTCGCCGGCAGCCGCTCCAGGATCACGGTCGCGACCGGCTTGTTGTAGATGGCGGAGAAGCCGAGATCGAGCCGGACCAGCCGCCAGAGATAGTCGAGCAGGCGCACGGCCGCGCTGCCTTCCAGCCCGTAGAAGCGACGCAGTTCGGCCGCCTGCGCCGGGTCGCCGCCGCCCATCTGCGCCATCAGCGCATCGACGGTGTCGCCGGGAGCGAACTGCAGGAGAATGAACAATCCGGCGAGCAGGATGAGCAGCGTCGGGATGCTGCTCATCAGCCGTCGTCCGGCCAGTTTCAGAATGTGCATGAGCCGTGGTCTTCAAGCGCCGGGCGTGTCCGGATGGCCGGCATCCGAATCCGCCAGGCGGTCCTTCGTCTAAGGCGGTGGTCAGGCGGGGAGCGGCCGCCGCCAGGGCGGCCGCTCCGGCTTGGATCAGGGCTCGAACCACAGATCCGCCCAGTGGCTCGACGGCCAGCGCGGATTGTTATGGTGGTTCTTCAGCTTCTTGCTGGTGACCGAGATGAACTGACGCTCGGTCGCCATCCACAGCGGCACCTCGGTGTTGAGCAGGTTGACGATCTCCGGATAGGCGGCCTTGCGCTTGGCCGGATCGATCTCGAAGGCGGCGTCGTCCATCATCTTGTCGGCCTTGGGATCGACCCAGCCCCACTGGTTGGTGAAGGCCGTGCCCTTCGGGCTGCCCGAGCGGTACCAGACCATGGTGCTGATCGCCGGATCGGCACGGTAGATGTGCCAGCCGGTCGAGAGGTCGTAGTCCCAGTCGCGATAGACCGCGGTCAGATAGGTCGCGGCGTCCGGACGCTGGAGCTCGACCTTGATGCCGACCTGCTGCAGCGACTGCTGGATGAAGGTCGACCAGAGCGGGATATCCTCGCCGAAGGGCGGGCTCAGCATCTTCAGCGAGAAGCGCACGCCGCCGGCGCCGCGCTTGAAGCCGGCCTCGTCGAGCAGCGCGTTGGCCTTCTTGACGTCGAAGGCATAGTCCGGCGCGCCGGCCTTGTAGAAATTGGTCGAGACCGACGGGATCGGCCCATGGGCGCGCTTGCCGTTGCCGTACAGGAAGTTCTCGATGAAGAAGTCGGTGTCGACCGCGTGGATGATGGCGCGGCGCACGCGCACGTCCGAGAGCTCCTTGCGGCGCAGGTTGAACTCGATCGTGTTCTGGAAGGGCTGGCGCTCATTGCCGCGCGAAGAGACCTCGAAGCGGGCATCCTTGCCGAGCCGGTCGATATCGGCCAGCGGCAGCGAGGAATAGTTGCTCATATGGACCTGGCCGGCCTCGATCGCGGCGGTTGCGGCGGCCTTGTCGGTGATGAAGCGCCAGACGATCTTGTCGAGATAGGGGAAGCCCTTGCGCCAGTAGTCGGGGTTGCGCTCGGCGATGACGTATTGCCCGCGCTCGTACTGGGCGAACTTGAACGGGCCGGTGCCGATCGGGGCGACGTTGGCCGGGTTGTCGAGGATGTTGGTGCCCTCGTAGACGTGCTTCGGCGCGATGTAGCCGAGGTCCGGCGCCGCGCCCATGAACAGGTCCATCGGCATCGGCCGGCTGTAGCGGAAGATCGCGGTATGGGCGTCCGGCGTATCGACCGCCTCGAGAGCCGAATGCAGCGCGGTGCCGTAGTTCAGGTGCTTCTTCCACAGCTCCATCGCCGTGTACTGCACGTCAGCCGAGGTGAAGGGCTTGCCGTCATGCCACTTCACGCCTTCGCGCAGCTTGATGGTGATGGTCTTGCCGTCGGCCGAGCCTTCCCAACTCGTCGCCAGCATCGGCTCGAGCTCGCCCTTCTCGTTGAGGTCGACCAGGGGCTCCATGATCTTGGAGGCGATGACGTAGACGCCGGTCGAGGCGCGCAAGGCCGGGTTCAGGATGCGCTGCTCCTGCGGCATGTGCACCGTGATGGTGCCGCCGCGGCGCGGTTCCTGCGCGAAGGTCGTGGCCGGCAGCGCGGCCGCCAGCGCGAGCGCGCCGGCGCTGGCGAGCAGGCGTCGCCGTGTCGGATGTGTCGTGGTCATGGTCCCCTCCATCGTGATGATTGCTTGTGAGTTTCGCGGCCGGGCGGTCATTCCCGCCGGGCGGGTGCCTCCCAGCCGATCAGGGCGCCGTCGACCCTCGCGCAGAGCAGGGCGTTGGGGCCGGTCCATTCGGCGAAGGGCGTTGCCGCCTCGATGTCCGCGATCGCCAGGACGATGCCGCAGCGCGGCAGCGCGTCGCCGGCCTGGCGCCCCCAGCGCGCTGCGAAGCGCGCCGCATCGACGAAGACCAGATCGGCGCCGCGCGGACGCATGGCGACGGTATGGACGCCGGCCGTCGCGCTGACCGGCAGGTCGAGCAGCTTGCCGCACAATTCGGCCTCGGCCCGTGGGTCGGCGGCGACGATCTCGATCCGCTTCAGCGCCCGGACGCCGTTGCGATGCGCGGTCAGGCTCGGCAACCAGACGGTCTCGCGGGTGAGGTGCTGGCAGGCGAAGAGACGAACGTTTCCGGGCGCCGGCTCCAGGGGCCATTGGAAGATGCGAAAGCCCGCTTCTCCGATGCGTCCGCCATCGAGCTCGACCGGGCGACGGAACTCGAACGGGCCGGTGCTGCCGTCGAAGCGGTCGCGCCTTAGCGCGGCGAGGCCGGCAGCGGCGTCGTCGGTGCGCATGGCCAAGCGTTCGAGCCCGGCACCGTCAGCGAGGAAGCTGCGCGTCGGCGCGTTGAACTCGGTGGGCACGAGAACGCCGAGGAGCTCGACATAGTCGTCCTCGAACATGATCGTGTGGTTGCCGGTGCCGAGATAGTCGCTGTGCAGGCCGCGCGGCGAGACCGTGAAGCCCAGCGCCTGCCAGCGTTGCGCCGACGCCGACAGCTCGCTCACGGCGATTACGATGTGGTCGAGCCCGAGGACGTGGTCGCGCATCCCTAGAGGTTCCATTCACAGCGGGATTTCCCCGATACACGGAACGTGTCATAAGTGCATGCAGTTGTACAGGCACTTTTGGACATCGCGTGCGCAGACCCTGCCCAAATCGCAGATTCCTGCTGGTAAAAGCGCCGGCCCCGGCGCACGCCGGGTCGGCCCGGGAGATGGGTTGGCCGAAGAAAAACGCTTTGAATTCAAGGTTTAACGACAGTCGCGAAACCGACGCGGCGATGAGCTGGCCGACAGTCCCGGACCTTGCGCGTCATGGCCCGCCATGCGGCCGCGTCGCAGGCCCCGTGCTACTTCCGGGCGGGGCGCGCCCGGCGGCGGGGCGGCGTGTCCTCGTCCGGCAGATAGCTCTTCAGGAGCGCCTCCTTGAGGGCGGCGCGGGCTTCGGCGAAGGTCAGCGAGATGTGTCGGCGCAGGATGTCGACGCCGCGCTCGCGGTCACGGTCGACCAGGGCCTGGAGGATGCGCGCATGGTCATCGACCAGGCTCCAGTGCTGCGGCGCGTTCTCGATCTGGGCGCGGCGCACGAAGCGGATGCGCGCATTCATGCCAGTCAGCTGGTGGACGATCTCGGGATTGTTGGCGAGCTCGGCGAGATGGACGTGGAAGGCCTCGTCCAGTTCGAGGATCTCGTCCGGGTCGCGCCGCTCATAGCGAGGATGCGCATCGGCCCAGAAGGCCTGCAGCTTGGCGATGCCGGCTTCGTCCGCGCGCTCGCAGGCCAGCGCAAAGGCGCCGGTCTCGATGATCGAGCGCATCTCGAACAGGTCGAGCAGATCGTCGATGTCGAGCCCGCGAAAGCGGAAGCCGCGATTGGGCGTGAACACCAGGAAGCCTTCGGAGGCGAGCCGGTTCAGCGCCTCGCGCACCGGGGTGCGCGAGAGCTCGAGCATCTCGGCGAGATGGACCTCGTTGATTCGCTCGGCCGGGCGCATCTTGAACTCGACGAGCTGCTGCCGGATCGCCTTGTAGGCGCGCTCGGCGCTGTCGGCGGCGCGGCGCGGCGCGGTCCTGTCGGCCTTTTCCGCGGTCGTGGCCTTGGCGGTCTTCGGCATTCAGCCTCTCTGTCCGGCCGGTCTGCGGTCGCGTCCGGCCTTTCGACGCTTCATGCTTGAAAGCGCCTCGCACGCAAAAATCAACCACCGATCGCCATTGCTGCAAGCAGTGTGCGCACTCATGGATGCAACATGACACGAATTGGCTTCCTCGGCGTCGGCCATCTCGCGGCAGAGATGATCACCGGGCTCCTGCGCAGCGGGCTGCCGGCGGACGAGATGATCCTGTCGCCGCGCGGGCATGGTCCGGAGTTGGCGGAGCGCCTGGGCATCGCGCTGGCAAGCGACAATGGCGCGCTTGTCGCCGCCGCCGATATCGTGCTGCTGGCGACGCGGCCGGGCGATGCCGTCGCCGCAGTGACGGGGTTGGGCTGGCGGCCTGGCCAGATCCTGGTCTCGGCCTGCGCCGGCGTGCCCCTGGCAGATTTGCGCGCGGCTGCCGCGCCAGCTGAAGTGGTGCGGATCATGCCGCTGACGGCGGCCTCGATCGGCGCGAGCCCGACCACGGTCCATCCCGACCTGCCGGCATTGCGGCCGCTGCTGGCGCGGCTCGGGGCTGTCATCCCGCTCGCCGACGAAGTCGGGTTCGAGACCGCGACGGTCAGCGCCGCGATCTATGGCTGGGCCCAGGTCCTGATCGGGCTCGGGCGCGACTGGTCGCTCGCCCATGGTCTGGCGCCCGAGACGGCGCGGCAGCTGGCGGCCGAGACCTTCGTCGCCGCCGGCCGGATGATCGCCGAGCGGCCGGAGGCGGTCGAGGCGCTGCTGACGAGCCTGGCGACGCCGGGCGGCATCACCGAACGCGGCCTGAAGGTGCTCGAAGCCGGTGACGTCGAGGCGAGCTGGATCGGCGCCTGCGATGCCGTACTGGAGAAGCTGACGGGCGCTCCGGCGAGCACCCGCCGGGCCTGAACGGCTCAGCCCTCCACCGATTTGAAGACGTGGCCGCCGACCGCCTGGTCGGTCGGCGAGATCTCGATCTCGGTGACGTCAACATGCTGCGGCAAGGCAAGCACCGCGGCGATCGTCTCGGCGATGTCCTGCGGCTGCAGCGCGCGGACATGGCCGTACATGGTCTCGTTGAGGCGCTCGCGGTCGCCGCCGAAGGCGCGCAGATAGATCTCGGTCTCGACCCGCCCCGGCGCGAGGTCGGTGACGCGGACATTGCTGCCGGCGAGATCGTAGCGCAGCGAACGGCAGGCATGAGCAAGACCCGCCTTGGCGCCGCCATAGGCCGAGCTGCCGGCGAGCACGCCGCGCGCCGCGGTGGAGGTGATGTTGACGACATGGCCGCGCCGGCGCGCCACCATCCCTGACAGCAGCGCCCGCATCAGCAGCATCGGCGCGGTCAGGTTGACCGCGATCGTCTCGGCGATCTCGTTGGCGCTTTGCTCGTAAAGCGGCTTCACCGTCGCGACCATGCCGGCATTGTTGACGAGCACGTCGATCTCGGCGCCGGCGAGCCCGGCGATGATCGCGTCGGTGTCGCGGACATCGGCGACGACGGGCACGACACCGAACGCCTCGACGACGCCGGCGAGCGCCTCGCGGCTGCGGGCGACGCCGTAGACGGTGAGGCCCATCACGGTCAGGCGGGCGCAGATCGCGGCGCCGATGCCGCGCGAGGCGCCGGTGACGAGGACGGTGCGATAGGGAAGGGGCGTTGCCATGCGGATGCTCCCGTTTCGGCTGTCAGAGGGCGGCGCGCTGCGTCATCACGCGCAGCAGGTCGACGAGGCCGGCATCGCGCTGGTCGCGCAGTTCGGCGTCGCTGCGATTGCCAATGGCCTCGCGAACCTCCTGCGAGACGCGGGCGATCGTCGCCGGCTCCAGCCTGGCATCACCGAGATCGTCCCAGATGTCCTGATAGGTCTTGCCGTATTTGGCCAGGAAGGCCTCGATGCCCTCGGCATTGAGATGGTTCGAGATGAACGAGCCCTGCAGCGTCCATTTCGGGCCGGGGCCGTAGCAGAAGGCGCGGTCGACATCCTCGGCGCTGGCGACGCCGCTCTCGACGAGCGCGATCGCCTCGCGCCACATCGCGCCCATCAGCCGGAGCGCCAGGTGCCCGGTGACTTCCCTGCGCAGCACGGCCGGCTTCTTGCCGAGCGCCTCATAGAAGGCACGGGTCTGCTCGATTACCTCCGGCGCCGTGTCGCGGCCGCCGACGATCTCCACCAGTGGCATCAGATGGACCGGGTTGAACGGGTGGGCGAGCACGATGCGCTGCGGCCGGGCGCAATTCGCCTGCATGTCCGAGACCAGCAACGCCGAGGAGGAGGAGGCGATGACGACGTCGTCGCCGACGTTTCGTTCGATGTCCGCGAGCAGCCCCCGCTTGAGGTCGAGCCGCTCGGGGCCGGATTCCTGGACGAAGGCGACGCCGGCGAGTGCCTGGCCGAGATCGCTGGAGAAGCGGACCAGGCCGCGTGCCCTGCGGGCCGGCGCCAGCCGTTCGAGATCGTCGATCAGCGCCGGATGCAGCGCCTGGAAGGCCTGCCAGCGCGCCGGATCGGGATCGTAGCAGGAGACTTCGTAGCCGTGATGGGCGAAGGTCGCCGCCCAGCGCTGGCCGATGGTGCCGAGCCCGACCACGCCGATCGGCCCGCGCATCGCGTTCACATCCATGATCATGTCCTCGTCCCGGCGGCGGCTCCGCCGCGCAAAAAGTCCAGCACCGCGTCGCGGTAAAGTTCGGGCTCGGCCCGCATGGCGTAATGACCGCCGTGCGGCAGCACTTCGAGTTCGGCCTGCGGGATACGGTCGGCCAGGCGCTGCGAGAGATAGGCGGGGGTGACGATGTCGTCGGCCGCGACCACGATCCGCACCGGGCAGGCGATCTGCCTCAGCCGGTCCTGCGCATCATGGCCGAGCACGGCGAGCATGCGCTCGCGCACCACCGCGGCATCCGTCGGCTTCGAGCGGGCCGCTGCCGCCTGCAATTCCGCCTCGACGACGGCGTCATTGGCGTCGAGCCAATAGGGCGCGTTGAGGAGCGTCACCGCATGGCGGCGATAGGCGTCGATGCCGAGCCGGTCGAGCTGCTCGATCCGCCCGGCGAAGAGCCGTCGCATATAGGCGCAAGGACAGGCGAAGGTCGCCGACAGCACCAGCCGCGTGATCCGCTCCGGCTGGGCGAGCGCCAGGTTCTGCGCGATGGCGCCGCCGGTGGAGTGGCCGAGGATGGCGGCGCTGGCGATGCCGAGATGGTCGAGCAGGCCGATCAAGTCCTCGCGCATCGCGTCGATGCTGGTCGGACCTTCCAGGGCGGAGGAGCCGCCGACGCCGCGATGGTCGTAAGTGACGACCTGGAAATAGGGCGCGCAGATTTCGGCGAATGCATTCCAGAAGGAGGCCAGGCCGCCCAGCCCCGAGATCAGCACCAGCGGCGGGCCTTCGCCGCGCAGCGTGTAGGCGAGGCTTCCGCCATCGGCCAGGGGAGCGAGCCCGGTTTTCATGAGAGCATCCCCTGGGTCTCATCGAGTGCCGAGCGGGCGGCCTCGTTGACCGCCGACCATGGGATGCGCAGGTCGAGCCAGGCCGCCAGCCGGCCGGCGCAGAGGATTGCTTCGTCGACCAGAGCGGCGAGCGGGATGTCGTTGCGGCCGAAGGCGGCCTCCAGTGCGAAGATTGTGGCCGCGCTCTCGCCGAGATGGCAGAAATCACGCAGCCGGGTCGCGGCCTTGTTGCAGGCGACAGCGGCGATGCGGCAGGAGATGGGCGGCTCCTCGGTCGCAAGGCTGCCACGGACCCACCAGAGTAGTTCGTGCAGGATGCGCGCCTCCGATTCCGCCAGGAAGAGCGGGCCGGCCGGGTGCATGGTCGCGCGCGAGGCGAGCAGCGTCTCGATATCGGCTGGCGAGGCGTTCCAGAGTTTTTGCCGGAGGGCGAGGAGTTCGGCAGGAACCTGCGATGGTCGCGGTTCCGGCGCCTGCACGCCTTCGACTGGCACGAGATTGCCGGCGAAGAGCCTGCGCCCGTGCTGCTCGCGCAGGCGCACGCCGAGCGCCTGGAGTTCCGGCAGCCCGCCCTCGATCCGGCCGAGCAGGGTGACCTCGGCGGTCTCGGCCTGGAGCGGCGCGAAGATCAGTTCGAGGAATTGCCGTGCCGGCCAGTACAGGAAGGCGCCGGGCTGCGCCTCCATGACGTCGACGCCGCCCTCGGCATCCTCGACGAAGGGCGCATGCCAGTAGATGTGCTGCCCGGCGATCTTCGGGGTGTGGAGCTGGAGTGCGGTGGGCAAGGTCGCGGCGATGGCGGCGAGCGTGCGAGGCGCCCGCGCCGTGTCGCAGGCGATCCGCCAGCGCTCGCCGCCGACGATCAGGTCGAGTTTCATGGGCTGGATGTCCGGCGCGGGATCGTCTCGGTTCAGGCCTGCCCGTCTCAGGGCTTGGGCTTGAAGAAGGAGACGGGCTTGAGGATCTGGTTGCGCATGTCGAGCAGCGGGTCGGCCTCGACGACCTGCTTGCGATAGGCCTGCCAGGCCGGGTCGGCCTCCATCGCGTCGCGGCGCGCCTCGCGGTCGGCCAGGCTGTCATATTGCCAGAGATGCACGACGCGGCTGAGATCGCCGATATGGGTCTGGAAGAAGCCGAAGGGCTCGCCGAGATACTGGCGCTGCATCGGCAGGCCGACATCCTCATAGAGCTTCAGGAAGTCGTTCAGGCGGTTCGGCCGGGCCGTGTAGACGCGGTGGTCGAAGATCATCGTCCTTCTCCTCTGGTTCCGGCGGAAAGCCGGCCGTTCCTCCGGCGGCGCCCCGTGATCGGAGCGTGCGGTCGCCGTCGTGCGGCCGGTCCTGTCGCTTCGCTGCAAGACTGCATTATCTTGTGTAGACACTTATAGCGCCGCGCCGCGGACTGCGCTAGGGTCCCTCGCAGCGAAAGACGCGGGCGCCTCGATCACCTGTTCAAAACCGGGAAAGCGAGGCGTGAACGCAGGGAGAAAGCGGCGGCGATGAGGAATTCACCGACGGTGGACGAGCAGCTCGACATGCTTGGGCGGATGGTGGCGGTGCGGCATCTCGAAGAACGGCTCGGCGAGCTGCACAAGGCCGGCAAGACGCGCGGGCCGATCCATCGCTGCGACGGCCAGGAGGCGGTCGGCATCGGCGCGACCGCCATGCTGGACGACGAGGACCTCCTCACCAGCACCCATCGCGGCCACGCGCATTATGTCGGTAAGGGCGTGGGCTTGCATCCGATCGTTGCCGAGATCCTCGGCCGCGCCACCGGCGCCTGCGCCGGCCGGGCCGGGCACATGCTGATCGCCGACGTGAAGAAGGGGCTACTCGGCGGCAACGCGATCGTCGGCGGCGGCATTCCGGCGGCGACCGGCTTCGCCGTCTCGCTGCAGATGAAGAACCGGGCCGATGGCGGCCAGCGCGTCGCCATGTGCATCTTCGGCGATGGCGCCGCGCAGACCGGCATCTGCCACGAATCGATGAATATCGCGGCGCTGTGGACGCTGCCCGTGATCTTCGTGCTCGAGCACAACCAGTACGGGCTGACCGCGCATCATTCGACGCAGTCCTCGGTGCCGGACCTGTCGGTTCGTGCTGCCGGCTATGGCATGCCCAGCGAGATCGTCGACGGCAACGACATCGTCGCCGTCCACCGTGCCGTCGGCGCTGCGGTCGAGCGGGCCCGGCGGGGCGAGGGGCCTTCGCTGATCGAGGCCAAGACCTATCGCATGGTCGGCTTTTCGACGAGCGATGTCGGCGGCTACCAGAGGGACGAGGACCTTGCCCTCTGGCGTGAGCGCGACCCGATCGTGCTCGCCCGGGCCATGCTGGCCGATAGCGTCCCGGCCGAGCGGCTCGACGCGGTCATGGCGGCGGCGCGCGCCGAGGTCGATGCGGCGGTCGAGCAGGCGCTGAACGACCCGCTGCCGAGCTTCGCCGACCATGCGCCGAGCGCGCCCTATACTGTTGCGGGAGCCTGACCATGGCGATGATGCGTTATGCCGAGGCGCTGCGTTCGGCGCTGCGCGAGGAGATGCAGCGCGATCCATCCGTCTGGCTGATGGGCGAGGACATCGCCGTCTATGGCGGCGTCTTCAAGGTTTCCAAGGACCTGATGGCGGAGTTCGGGCCGGAGCGGGTGCGCGACACGCCGATCTCCGAGCAGACCCTGACGGCGATGGCGGTGACAGCGGCGATGGCCGGCACCCGCCCGGTGCTGGAGATCATGTATGCCGATTTCCTGCCGCTCAGCGTCGATGCGCTGATGAACCAGGCCTCGATCTACAACTATATCTGGAACGGCCAGGTCACGATGCCATTCGTGCTGCGCACGCAAGGGGGCGGCGGAGCCGGCGCCGGTGCGCAGCATTCCAAAAGTCTGGACGCGCTCGTCGCCCATATCCCCGGCCTCAAGGTGGTCGCGCCGGCGACGGCGGCGGACGCCAAGGGGCTGCTGAAGGCGGCGATCCGCGACGACCATCCGGTGATCTTCCTCGAGCACAAGCTGCTCTACAACACCCGCGACGAGGTGCCGGACGGCGATCATCTCGTCGAGATCGGCAAGGCGCGCATCGCCCGCGCCGGCAGCGACGTCTCGATCATCGCCTCCTCGAAGATGGTGGTCGACGCGCTGAAGGCGGCCGACGAACTGGCGAAGGAGGGCATCTCCGCGGAGGTCGTCGACCTGCGCACGCTGCGTCCGCTCGACCGCGAGACGATCAAGGCCTCGATCGCGAGGACGCATCACGCCGTGGTGGTGAACGAGGGCTGGCGCTTCTGCGGCTATGCCGCCGAGCTCAGCGCGACGATCATGGAGAGCTGCTTCGACGAGCTCGATGCGCCGGTCGAGCGCGTCGCGACCCATGACATCCCGATCCCCTACAGCGAGCCGCTGGAAAGCACTGTCCTGCCCGATGCCGCCAAGATCGCGGCCGCGGCGCGCCGGGCCCTGGCCTGAGGGAGGGCGGCATGAGCCATGAGATCACGCTCGCCGGCGGCGCCGGCGAATACATGGAAAGCGCGACCGTCGTCTCCTGGGCGGCCAAGGTCGGCGACCCCGTCAAGGCGGATGACGTCGTCGTGGTGGTCGAGACCGCCAAGGCCGCGACCGAGATCGAGGCCGGGCGCGACGGCGTCCTCGCCGCGATCCTCGCGCCGGAGGGCGCCGAGGTCGGCATCGGTGCCGTGCTCGGGCGCATCGCCGACAGCATTTTTGCGGATGAAGCGCCCGTCGCGGTGCCGCAGCCGGCAGTCGCGGGGCCTGAGGCAGTGGTTTCGGACGCACCGGCCAAGGCCGAGGCAGCCACTCGGCGCATCAGCATCTCGCCGCTAGCCCGGCGATTGGCGCGTCAGGCCGGTCTCGATATCTCCAGCATCGCCGGCACCGGGCCGGGCGGGCGGATCAAGAGCCGCGACATCGAGCGGGCCTTGCGCGAGCTGACGGAAGCCGTGCCGGCGGCTGCTCCGGTTGCGGTCGTGCAGTCACCTGCTGTGGCCAGAACCGGCACGGCTGTTCCGCTGGTGCTGCTTCATGGCTTCGGCGCCAATGCCGCGGCCTGGAACAGGGTGCGCGCGCATCTCGACGGGCGCCCGGTGCTGACGCCGGAGCTGCCAGGCCATGGCTGGGAGCAGGCGCTGGCATCGCCCACGCTGGAGGCGCTTGCCGAGGCCGTGCTCGGCCAGATCGAGGCCAGTGGTGCGCGTGAGTGCGATCTCGTCGGCCATTCGCTCGGCGGGGCCGTCGCCGCGGTGCTGTCGGCGAACCAGTCGGTCAGGGTCCGTTCGCTGACGCTGATCGCGCCGGCGGGGCTGGGTCAGGAGATCGATAGCGGCTTCCTCGCCGGCTTCCTGTCGGCGCGGACGGTGGAGAGCCTGGCGCCCTGGCTGGAGCGGCTCGCGGCCGATCCCGGCAAGCTGCCGCGCGGCTATGCCCAGGCGGTGCTGCGCGAGCGCGAGCGCTTCGGCGTCGGCGCGGCGCAGGCCGCGATCGCGCAAGGGCTGTTTCCGGACGGGACGCAGACAATCCGGATCACGGACGATCTCGACCGCTTCGCCGGGCCGCTCAAGGTAATCTGGGGCCGGAGCGATCGCATCATCCCGCAGACGCATCAGGACGATCTGCCCGGCCATGCCGCCTGCCACCGGCTCGGCGGAGTCGGGCACATGCCTTCTATCGAAGCGCCTGCCCTCGTCGCGCAGCTGATCCTGCAGAACACGCGCAGCGCCGAGGCACGCTGACATAGGGGATGCACAAGGACTGAGGAAGCCGTCGCCAAACCTCAGTCCGGAACGGAGAGGCCCTTGCAGACCAGACGGACCAGACCCTCGATCTGGCGATCGAGATCTTGGCGCGGAACGGCGATCAGCTTCTCCTCCAGGCCGATCGCGACGACGCCGTGGACGGCGGAGAACAGGGTTCGGCTCATCAGCATGCACTCCGGCTCTGACCGATCCGGCAGCAACACGCTGAGCGGCTCCAGGATATGACGGAACAGCGTCATCTGCTCGCTCACCGCCCAGTCCGGCACCACCGCGCCTTCCGCCATGCGGTGCTCGAATAGGACGCGCCAGAGCTGCAGGTTGTCGCGGGCGAAGGCGCAATAGGCGAGGGCGACCGCGACCAGCCTGTCGGCGGCGGCGTCCGTCGAGGCCGGCGTGTCCTTGCCCTCGGCCGCGCTCAGCGCCGCGTCGAGCCGCGCCAGCGTGCGCGAGCCGACGCGCAGGACGAGCTCGTCCATATCCGCGACGAGATTGTAGATCGCGCCGAGCGCGCAGCCGATCTCCTGAGCCAATTCGCGCGCTTTCAGGCCGGCCAGCCCCTTCTCGGCGATGGCCTTCTCGGCCGCATCGATCAACTGGGTGCGCTGCCGCTCGCGGCGCTCTGCCGTCGTGGTCATTCCGCCATTCTCAAGCTTTGTGAACGGTGTTCAAAATTTCTCTTGAACGTCGTTCATAGGTGAGCTATGCATCTCTTCGTGAACAATGTTCATAGCAAGGAAGCGTCAATGTTCAAGATGTTTCTCACCTTCGTCCGCGGCAGCGCCGCCATTGCCGAGGAGCGGTTTGCCGATCGCAACGCGCTCCTCATTCTAGACCAGCAGATGCGCGATGCCGCCGGCGCTTTCGAACGTGCCAAGAAGGCGCTTGCGGTCGCGATCGCGCAGGACCGGCAGGAGAGCGAGCGGCTCGCCGCGAGCACTGCCCGCATCGCCGATCTGGAGAACCGGGTCGCGGCGGCGCTCACCGCCGGCGATGACGTCCTGGCCCGTGAAGGCGCGGAGGCGATCGCCGCTTTGGAGGCCGACCGCGATGCGGCGGCGGGCGCGCAGGCTTTGTTTGCCGCCGAGATCGTCCGCCTGCGCCGCCATGTCGGCCAGGCCCAGGGGCGGATCGCCGAACTCGACCGAGGCCGGCGCCTCGCCCGCGCCTCGGAAGCGGTGCGCCAGATGCGGCAGGGCCGGATCGAGACCGGTCCCGCCCATGAATCGACGCTGGCCGAGGCCGAACACACCCTGAAGCGCCTGCGCGAGCGCCAGGTCGAAGCGGAGGCCGCCGAGACGGCACTCGACGAACTCGACGGCGCGGCCGCAGCCTCGGTTACCGAAAAGCTCGCTGCCAAGGGCTTCGGCCCGCGGCTGCGGAGCACGGCCGACGATGTGCTGGAGCGGCTGCGCAGCCGCCAGCTTCAGGCGAATTGACCTCTCTATTCCGCAAACGCACCCGACGGGAGACAACCATGAACCAGAATGTACAGCCCCATAGCGGCGCCTGGGTCAGCTTCACCTACGCCTCCTTCTTCGCCGCCGCGGCCATGGTCGGCGCCGGCGTCCTGTTCCTGCCGCTCGACTGGTGGGCAAAGGGCTATCTGGCGATGGGCTGCGTGATGCTCGTCCAGTCCTGCATCACCATGACCAAGACGGTGCGCGACATGCACGAGGCCTCCAAGCTGGTGAACCGCATCGAGGATGCCCGCACCGAACGCCTGCTGATGGACGCCGGCAAGCCCGTCCTGTGAGCTTTGCTGCTCGACCCGCAAGTCCCGCTTAACTGCAAATCGAGATCGGCCGGCGCAGGCAAGAGTTGCTAAAGCCCGGCCGATGCAACCTGACCGTCCCTTCCCGTGAGATCGTCATGCTCGACACATTGATGCTGAAGCGGCGTTTCGCCCCGCTGTTCTGGGCGCAGTTCTTCTCCGCCTTCAACGACAATTTCCTCAAGAACGCGCTGGTCTTCATCATCCTTTACAAGCTCGCCGGCTCGCATGGCGAAGCGCTGGTGACACTGGCGGGCGGGCTCTTCATCGCGCCGTTCTTCCTGCTCTCGGGGGTCGGCGGCCAGATGGCCGACCGCTTCGACAAGGCGATGATGGCGCAGCGGCTGAAGCTCGCCGAGATCGGGGCGGCGGCGGTCGCGGTGCTCGGCTTCACGCTTCACTCCGTGCCGGTGCTGTTCGTCGCGCTTGTCCTGTTCGGCGTGATCGCGGCGCTGTTCGGGCCGATCAAATACGGCATCCTGCCCGACCACCTGAAGCCCGAGGAATTGCCGGCCGGCAATGCGCTGATCGAGGGCGCGACCTTCATCGCGATCCTGCTCGGCACCATCGCCGGCGGCCTGACGGCGCGGGAAGGCGGCGATGCCGCCCAGCTCAGCCTGCTGATCCTGGTCTTCGCACTGGCCTGCTGGGGCGCGACCCTGTTCATCCCGAAGACCGGGCCGGCGGCGCCCGATCTCGTGGTCGACCGCAACATCCTGCGCTCGACCCGCGACCTGCTGACCGATCTCTGGGGCGATGCCCGGCTGTGGCGCACGGGCGTCATGGTCTCGCTGTTCTGGCTGATCGGCGCGGTGGTGATGTCGCTTTTGCCTTCGCTGGTGAAGAACGGCATGGGCGGCACCGAAATTGTCGTCTCGACCTATCTCGCCGTCTTCGCGATCGCGATCGCGGTCGGCTCCGGCATCGGCTCCTTCCTGTCGAGCGGGCGCATCGTGCTGCTGCCGGTGCCGGTCGCCGGCGTGGTGATGGGCTTGTTCGCACTCGATCTCGGCTGGGCCGTCTCGGGCATCGTCGCGCATCATCCGGCGCAGGATATCGGCGCCTTCTTCGCCGGCCCGTCCGCCTGGCGTGTCGGCATCGACCTCGCCGGCCTCGCCATCGCCGGCGGCGTCTTCGTCGTGCCGTCCTTCGCGGCGGCGCAGGCCTGGGCTCCGGCCGAGAAGCGCGCCCGCATCGTCGCCGCCGTCAACGTGCTCTCGGCCGCCTTCATGGTCGCCGGCGCCGTCGTGGTCGCGCTGCTGCAGGCGGCGGGCCTGACGCTCGGCCATCTCTTCCTGCTGATCGGCGTCCTCACTATCGCGGCGTCCGTCTGGATCCTGCGGACGCTGCCGACCAACCCGCTCAGCGATTTCCTGTCGATCCTGTTCCGTGCCTTCTACCGGGTCGAGGTCACCGGCCGCGAGAACATCGCCAAGGCCGGCGACAACGCGATCATCGCGCTGAACCACGTCTCCTTCCTCGACGCGGCGCTGGCGCTCTCGATCCTCGACAAGGAGCCGGTCTTCGCCATCGACCACGGCATTGCCCAGCGCTGGTGGGTCAAGCCCTTCCTGAAGCTGACCCGCGCCATGCCGCTCGATCCGGCGCGGCCGCTGGCGACGCGCTCGCTGATCAACGCCGTGAAGAACGGCGAGAGCCTGGTGATCTTCCCGGAGGGGCGCCTCACCGTCACCGGCAGCCTGATGAAGGTCTATGACGGCGTCGGCATGATCGCCGAGAAGTCGGGCGCGCCGATCGTGCCGGTCCGGATCGAGGGGCTGGAGGCGACGATCTTCTCGCGCCTGACCCGCGAGCAGGTGCGCCGGCGCTGGTTCCCCAAGGTGCGCGTCACCGTGCTGGAGCCGGTCTCATTGACCGTGCCGGAGGAGCTGAAGGGCAAGCCGCGGCGCCAGGCGGCGGGTGCGGCGCTCTACCAGATCATGTCCGACCTGATCTTCAAGACCACCGACATCGACCGCAGCGTCTTTTCGGCGGTGGCGGAAGCGGCCGTGGTCAACGGCAAGGGCCGCGTCGCGGTCGAGGATCCGATCACGGGCACGCTGACCTACAAGCGCCTTCTGATCGGCGCCGAGGTGCTCGGGCGCAAGCTGATGCCGCTGGCCGGCAAGGGCGAGGCGATCGGCGTGATGCTGCCCAACGCCAATGGCGCGGCGGTGACGCTGCTCGGCCTGATGTCGGCGGCGCGCGTGCCGGCGATGATCAACTTCACCGCCGGCGCGAGCAATATCGCCGCAGCCTGCGAGGCAGCGCAGGTGAAGACCATCGTCACCTCGCGCGCCTTCGTCGAGAAGGGCCGGATGGGACCGCTGATCGAGGCGCTGCAGGCCGATGTCCGCATCGTCTATCTCGAAGACGTGCGCGCCACGGTCACGACCGGCGACAAGCTTTGGGCGCTCTGGCGCCATGGCACGCCGATCGAGGAGGCCAAGGGCTCGGACCGTGCCGCGATCCTGTTCACCTCGGGTTCGGAGGGGGCGCCCAAGGGCGTGGTGCTCTCGCACCGGAACATGCTGGCCAATGCGGCGCAGGCGGCGGCGCGGATCGATTTCGGCCGGCGCGACAAGGTCTTCAATGTGCTGCCGGTGTTCCACTCCTTCGGCCTGACGGCGGGGCTCGTCCTGCCGCTGGTTTCGGGCGTGCCGGTCTATCTCTACCCGTCGCCGCTGCACTACCGGATGGTGCCGGAGCTGGTCTATGGCTGCAACGCCACCATCCTGTTCGGCACCGACACCTTCCTCACCGGCTATGCCCGCGCCGCGCACCCTTACGACCTGCGCTCGCTGCGCTACATCGTCGCCGGGGCCGAGCCGGTGAAGGATACGACCCGGCGGACCTATGCCGAGAAGTTCGGCCTGCGCATCCTCGAGGGCTATGGCGTGACCGAGACCGCGCCGGTGCTGGCGCTGAACACGCCGATGTTCAACCGCTTCGGCACGGTCGGCCGGATCATGCCCGGCATGGAGGCCAGGCTCGAGCCGATGCCGGGCGTCGAGGAGGGCGGAAGGCTGCATGTCAGCGGGCCGAACATCATGCTGGGCTATCTCAAGTCGGAGAACCCCGGCGTGCTCGAGCCGCCGCCCGAGGGCTGGCATGACACCGGTGACATCGTCGTGATCGACAAGGACGGCTTCGTCACCATCAAGGGCCGGGCCAAGCGCTTCGCCAAGATCGCCGGCGAGATGGTCTCGCTCGCCGCGGTCGAGGCGCTCGCCGCCGAATGCTGGCCGGGCGTGCTCTCGGGCGTCGCCAGCCTGCCCGATGCCCGCAAGGGCGAGCGGCTGGTGCTGGTGACGCAGCAGAAGGACGCGACACGCGCCGCCTTCCAGGCCTTCGCCAAGAGCAAGGGCGCCGCCGACCTGATGATCCCCGCCGAGGTGATGGTGGTGCCGGCCGTGCCGGTGCTCGGCTCCGGCAAGCTCGACTTCGCCGGCATCAGCAAGCTGGTGAAGGAGCGTAGCCAAGCTCCCGCCCCGGCGGTGGTGGCCTGAAGGCGATGCTCGGCTTCTGGCTGAAGGCGCTCAGGCGACCGACGCTCGACCTCACGCTCGCGACCGCGCCCGGCCTGACGACGCGGATCATCGAGCGGCCGGGCATGGTGCTGGATGATGCCGAGCTCGCGGCGCTGGTCGAGCAGCTGCGGACGGTAGCGGGGCGGACGCTGGCGCAGGGCGCGCTGACCTATGGCGTCTTCTCCGGCGAGCGCGAGCGCCTGAGCCAGAGCATCGTCACCCTGATCAGCGAAACGGTGACCGGCAAGCCGGTCGCCTTCAACGCCCTGGCGCAGATGCAGCTCTCGCTGAACGGCGAGCCGGAGCAGGTGACGCATCTCGGCCTCGTCATGGTCGATCCCGAGGTGCGCGGGCGCGGCCTGTCCTGGGTGCTCTACGGTCTGACCGTGCTGGTGCTGTTCGTGCGCGGGGGCCTCAGGCCACGCTGGATCTCGAACGTCACGCAGGTCCCGAGCGTGGTCGGCATGGTCTGCGAGACCTTCTCCGACGTCTATCCCTCGCCGGAGACCGGTAGCCGCCAGAGCTTCGCGCATCTGTCGCTCGCGCGGCAGATCATGCGCGGGCACCGCCATGTCTTCGGCGTGGGCGAGGAGGCCGGCTTCGAGGAGGCGCGCTCGGTCATCACCGACGCCTATACCGGCGGCTCGGACGATCTGAAGAAAAGCTTCGAACAGGCGACGCAGCATCGCGAGCCGCGGTACAACGATTTCTGCCGGGAGACGCTGGACTATGAGCGCGGCGACGACGTGCTCCAGCTCGGCCGCATGGATCTGGCCGCGGCGCGGCGCTATCTGCTCGGGCAGGTGCCGCGCTCGTCCTTGCCTGGCCTCGTCGGTGCCTCGGCCTTCCTCCTGCTGCAACGATTGGTGCTGCCCTCGCTGCACTGGCTCGACGATAGCAGGCGTTTCGGCACATTGCGTCCACGCGCCGCGAGGACGAAGCCATGATTCCTGGATTTAGCTACGAGCTCTTCACCACCCGCAATATCGGCTTCGTCACCGAAGCCGAGCAGGCGCGGCTGCGGCAGGCGACGATCTTCGTCTGTGGCGTCGGCGGCATGGGCGGGGCCGCCTTCATGGCGCTGGTTCGGGCCGGGATCAGCCGCTTCGTCATCGCCGATATCGACGTCTTCGAGGTCTCGAACCTGAACCGGCAGGTCTTCGCCAATGCCGGCACGGTAGGCCAACCAAAGGCGGAGGCCGCCGCGGAAGCCGCGCGCGCGATCAATCCGGAGATCGAGATCGAGGTGCTGGGCGCCGAATGGGCGCAGCGCCTGCCGGAGATCGCCGGGCGCTGCAAGGTGATCGTCAACGGCATGGACGACATCGCCGCCGGCCTGCACCTCTACCGCGCGGCGAAAACGGCGGGAGCCAGCGTGATCGACGCCTATATGGCGCCGCTCCCCTCGGTGATCGTGGTCCGGCCGGAGGATCCGCGCCCGGAGGAGCGGCTCGGCTTCCCGACCCTCGGCAAGGACTGGCGCACGCTCAGCGACGACGACAAGCGTGCGGCGATGCTGTGCGAGGTCACGCATGTCATGCTGCATTCGCGCTCGCGCCATCATGTCGACCTCGCCATCGCCGGTGAGGTCGCAGCCGGCCGGCGCAGCCGCATGTCCTTCGCGCCGATGGTGATCACCACCGGCATGATGATGGCCTATGAGGCGATCGCGCTGGCGCTGGGTAAGCGCAGCGGCACTGATTGCCGCGGCTGGTTCTTCAACCCCTACCGGCCGGCGGTCGAACGACCCCTGCCGGCGCCGGTCGCGGCGCTGCTCAGGCCTTTCGTGGTGCGGGCGCTCAAGCAGATGGTGGCCGGGCCATGAACGGCGGCTTCGCCAACCCTGCCTTGGTCGCCGATTCCATCGTCGACATCTGCGGCGCGCTCGGGCTCGCCGTCGCCATGCTGACCCTGCGCCGGCGCGATCCGCGCGGGGCGCTGACGACGCGCTTCCTGGTGGCGATGGGGCTGGTCGCCGCACTTTTCCTGCTGCGCGGCCTGAGCTGGTGGAGCGGCAGCGTCCTGCTGGAGCGGCTGGCGCTTGCTTGTGCCGCGCTGTTCCCGCTCGGAGCGCTGATCGTCACCGAGGGCATGCTGCGCCGGCATGCGCCGCGCGCCGGCAAGATCGCCGTGCTCGCCGGCTCAGGGCTACTCGGGCTCGGCAGCCTCGTCGGCCTCGCCGATCATCCCTGGGCCTATGATCTGGCGCTGGCCGGCTTTCAGCTTGTCACGGTAGCCTTCTGTGGGCTGCTGCTGTTCCGGCGCGATCCAGCTTCGCTGACCGAGGCGGAGAATACGAGTGTCTGGCGGCTCGGGCTCTGCGCCTTCCTGATCCTGCCCTTCGCGCTCAGTGATTTCCGGGGGCTGATGCCGGACATGCCGGTCCGGCTCGGTGGCGTCGGGGCACTGCTGCTGGTCTCGATCGTGCTCGTGACCGGCGGAGCCGCGCCGACGCGCCGGCAGGGCTTCTACCTGCTCGGTCTGCGCGTCGTTACGGCATTGCTGCTCGGCGTCGCTGCGGCGCACGTCAACCCCGGCGCCGATCTCGCCCATGGCGTCAGGCTCTGCGCGGTGACGCTCGCGGGCGTGCTCGCGATCGCGCTTTCGGTCGATGCGCTGTCGAGTTCCTTCGATGCGGCTGCGCCGGGCGTGCTGGGCTCGCTCGCCCGCTCGCGCGCCGAGACGCGGGAGGCGTTGATCGCCCAGCTCGCTGGGCATCCGCTGTTCAGCAACGCCCACCGCCTCAGTGAGGCGGAGCTCGCCGATTACGACCCGGCCATCCTGAAGCCGGCACTGCGAGAGATCGGCGTGCTCCACGCCTCCGGCCGGAGTTGGCCCTGGCCGCCGGCCGACCCTGCGGCGGAGCGGCTCGCGGCACTCATGGCGACCCATTCCGCCAGCCATCTGCTCGTGCTCGGCGAGGAGCCGCTCGATCTGCTGCTGGTCACCGTGCCGGTGGTCTCGGCCGATCCCGCCACCGAGACGGCATTGGTGCTGGTGCGCCGGTTGCTGGCGAGCGCACCGAGCAAGGCTCCGGCATGATCGAGATCACCAGCAACGACCGCAAGGCCGCCTTCGCCGTCACGGCAGAGGCCTATCCGGCCGACAGCCCCTATGTGCCGCCGATGTGGTCCGATTTCGACCGCATGCTCGATCCCGCGCGCAATCCGCTGGTCAAGGACGGGCATGGCCGCTTCGAGCTGTTCACGGCGGTGCGCGACGGGCGGCCGCTCGGACGCATCGTCGCGACGATCCATGACGCCTCGAATGCGCGCCATGGCACTGCCCGGGCCCAGTTCGGATATTTCGACTGCGCCGATGACCCCGAGGTCGCCTCGACCCTGCTCAGGGCTGCCGAGAGCTGGGCGCGCGAGCGCGGTATGGCGGAGCTGGTCGGCAACTTCAATCTGACCGCGATGCAGCAGGCTGGCATCGTCACCGGCGGCTTCGAGAACGCCCCCTTCACCGACATGCTCTTCAGCCCGCCGCATGTCGCGCGGCTGCTGGAAGCCAACGGCTATGCCCCGACTTTTCCGATGACGACCTTCCGGATCGCGCTGGGCGATGTCGACCCGGCCGGGCTGCTCGGCGATAAGCAGAAGGCGATCCTCGCCGATCCCGATTATCGCTGGATGCCGATCGACCGCCGGCATTTCGCCGAACGGCTGGAAGAGTCGCGCCTGATCCTCAATGACGGCTTCGAGGCCAACCCGATGTTCGTGCCGCCGACCGCCGAGGAATACCGCTTCCAGGCCGGCGACATGATGTGGGTGATCGACAAGCGCATCTCGACCGTGGTGCACCACCAGGGCGAGCCGGTCGGTGCGATCATCGCGATCCCCGATCTCAACCCGCTGGTGAAAGCGGCTGGGGGGGGAGCCGGTCGGTGCGATCATCGCGATCCCCGATCTCAACCCGCTGGTGAAAGCGGCTGGCGGGCGCATCGGCCCGAGTTTTCCTTTCCGCTTCCTCTGGCATCGCTGGACCAACCGGCGTGCCGTCATCGTCTACCAGTCGGTCAGCCGCGCCTTCCATAATCGCGGGCTCAACGGCGCCATGCTCTACAAGGTGACGAGCGCGCTGAAGGCCGCCGGCTATGACGAGCTCGGCGGCACCTGGATCGCCGACGTCAACGGGCCCAGTCTGCGGCAAGCCGAGAAGGCGGGGGCGAAGCCGCTGCACCGGCTTCATCTCTTCGCCAAGAGCCTGCGGGGCTGACGAGGATGCTCGATCGCCTTTTGCTCGAAGAGCTGCTCGCCGAGGTCCGGCTGGCGCCCAGCGTCCACAATATCCAGCCGACACGCTGGCGGCTGCCCGGCGACGATAGGCTGCTCCTGCTGGAGGACGTATCACGACGCCTGCCGGCTGCCGACCCCTCAGGGCACGACGTTCGGCTCTCGCATGGCGCGGCGCTCGAGGGATTGTCACTGGCGCTGGGCCGGCGTGGGCTGCAGATCGCACAGGTCGAGCCGCTGACCGACGTCACGGTGTCGGACGGCTTGCAGCCCGTCGCGCGCATTGACGTCGCAGCTGGCGGCGAGCTCGATGGGCTGGCGGATTTCGTCTCCACCCGGGCGAGCTGGCGTGGCGGGTTTCGTGCCTTCGATCCAGCCGGCGAAGCGGTGTTGGAGGGGCTGCCGACCTCCTCGACCGACCTCGTGCTGGTTCGTGATCCGCCGGCCGTCACCCAAATCGCCCAGCTCGCCGACGAGGCCGGCTTCCATTTCCTCTGCGACGACGCCCATCGTGCTGAATTGCTGCGCTGGATGCGGCTGTCGCGATCCGATTCTTCATATGAGCGCGATGGGCTCAGCGCCGAGGCGATGGCGATGCCGGGCGTCGTCGCATTGGGGACCAGGCTCGTTCTCGGTCCGCTGTTCCCACTGCTGCGTCGGCTCGGCCTTGCCGCGACGCTCGTTAGCGAGCGCGGAAAGTTCGCGAACTCCGCCGTCGCACTCTTCCATCGGCCCGAAGGCGAGGACCCGCTCACGACCGGGCGTGCCTTCTATCGCGCCTGGCTGATGCTGACCGCGCAGGGGCTCGCCGCCTGTCCGGTCTCGGTGCTGGCCGACTGGCCGGCGAGCAATCGGCAACTTGTCGAACGATATTGCGTTCCAACGGGGCGCCGCCTGGTCAACGTCTTCAGGCTCGGCCTCGCCGCGGGCGCGCTTGCTGCAGGGCGAGTCCGGCTGCCAGTGGCGGAGCTGATCGTCTGATTGCGGCTGCGAGGCTGGACAATCGGCGACGAGGCGACAGATTGAACAGAGTTCTTTCAGTGAGGAGACGCCAGGCATGCTGCCCGACGAGATGGTCAAGCGCTTCAGGGTCACGGACGGCGATGACTTCAAGCTGAAGCGCTTCGACCCCGGCGAGACCTGCGGTCTTGCTCTCGACAAGAATGGCGCAAGCGAGCTGCTGCAGACCGGCGTCAAGCGCCTGCGCGATCTGCAGGAGCGGCTCTTCGCGGAGAAGCGCTGGTCGGTGCTGATCGTGCTGCAGGCGATCGATACAGCCGGCAAGGACGGGACGATCGAGCACGTCATGTCCGGGGTCAATCCGCAGGGCTGCGAGGTCACCTCGTTCAAGGCGCCGAGCTCGCTGGAGCTGCGCCACGACTTCCTCTGGCGGACTACTTGCGCGCTGCCGGAGCGCGGCGAGATCGGCATCTTCAACCGCTCCTATTACGAGGAGGTACTGGTCGTCCGCGTGCATGAGGAGCTGCTGCGCAAGCAGGGCCTGCCGCCCAAGCTGATCGGCAAGCATGTCTGGCGCGACCGCTTCGAGAGCATCCGCGATTTCGAGAAGCATCTGGCGCGCAACGGCACGGTCGTGCTGAAGTTCTTCCTCAATCTGTCGAAGGACGAACAGCGCCGGCGCTTCCTGTCACGCATCGACGAGCCCGACAAGAACTGGAAGTTCGAGCCGGCCGACCTCGCCGAGCGCAAGCACTGGGACGACTACCAAGCCGCCTATCAGGACGCGATCGCCGAGACGGCGACCAAGCATGCGCCCTGGCATGTCGTTCCCGCCGACAACAAATGGTTCACCCGCCTGATCGTCGCCGCAACGATCGTCGACCGGCTGGAGAAGCTGGATCCGCAGTTCCCCGTGGTCGACGACGAGGCCCGCAAGGTCATGGCCAAGGCGCGCAAGGAACTGCTGGCCGAGGATGGCAAGCGCAAGCGCTGAAGCGTGATAAGCGCAGGGCGTTCACAGGAGCTATGGGACCATGAAGACCATCGCAATCGGCGTGATCGGCGCCGGGCTGATCGGACGCAAGCACCTGGCTAAGATCGCCGCGCATCCCGACTTCGAGCTGGCGGGGATCGCCGACCTCAACGCCGAGCAGGTCGCAGCCGAGAACCCCGATGCGCGCGTCTTCGCCGACTATCGCGCGATGCTCGACGAGGCCCGGCCGGACGCCGTGATCATCGCCTCGCCCAACCAGCTCCATGCCGAGAACGGCATCGAATGCGCACGCCGCGGCATCCACATCCTGATCGAGAAGCCGGTCACCGACAGGCTTGAAACGGCGACTGCGCTGATCGAGGCGACCCGGGCCGCCCACATCCGCTCGCTGGTCGGCCATCATCGCCGCCATCATCGCCAGGTCGCGACCTTGCGCGCCCTGCTGAACGAGGGCCGGATCGGCGATCTCGTCGGCGTCTCCGCGATCTGGGCGGTGCACAAGCCGGAGGCCTATTTCAAGGCAGCGCCCTGGCGGACGCAGGCCGGCGGCGGGCCGGTCCTGATCAACCTGATCCACGAGATCGACTTCCTGCGCTTTTCCGTCGGCGAGATCGTCGCGGTCGGCGCCGTCCTCTCCAACCGTCGGCGCGGCTTTGCCGTCGAGGATACGGCCGGCGTGCTGCTCGAATTCGAGAACGGGGCGATCGGCACCATCTTCGTCAGCGACAGCGCCGTCTCGCCCTGGACGACCGAGCAGGGCGTCGGAGAATCCCCGGAATTCCCGTTCAGCGGCGAAAGCAGCTATCGCTTCATGGGCAGCCGCGGCGCGCTCGAATTCCCCAATCTGGTGCAATGGACGCAGGCCGGCGAGGCGCCGAGCTGGAACTTGCCGATCCAGGCACAGCGGATCCATGCGCCGACGCTCGATCCCTATATCGCCCAGCTCGATCATTTCCGCGACCTGGTCCGCGGCGAGGTGGCCTCGCTGCAGCCGGTCGAGGACGGGGCGCGCACGCTGATCGCGACGCTCGCCGTGGCCGAGGCCGCCGCGAGTGGCCGGCGGATCGACCTGCGCGAGCGCTACGCGGCCGTGCTTCCGCCGGCGTAGAGCGCTCGCCGACCATCGTCGACAGGGAACTAGAGGTCTCCAGGGCGCCAGGTCAAACCGTGTTTGCGGGCGATCGTGCCCCTCGCGGTCGCCAGGGCGGAGAGGGCTATGCCGATCGTCAGTTCCAATCGTTTCAAGGCGCGGGTCGACACCACGACTCTCGCGCCGATTGGACCGTTGAGGCGTGCGGGGTCGCATCGCGTCGAGCGCCGGCGCCACAGCCCGGTGCGGCAGCATTCCGCGACGGCCGGGGAAGCGATCTTGCCCTATCTGACCGAGCCGGAACCGGAGCGCGGGCGTGCAACCACCGTCGCGCCAGGCATCAGGCGCATCGTTGCGCCCAATGCCGGCCTGATGACCTATCACGGTACCAACACCTATCTGATCGAGGCGGGAGAGGGCGTGGTCGTCCTCGATCCCGGGCCGGACGATGCGGGCCATGTCCAGGCCATCCTCGAGGCGACCGAGGGCTGCGTCGCAGCGATCCTGCTCAGCCACAGCCATTCCGATCATCTTGGCGCGCTGGCGGCGCTGAAAGCGCGGACGGGCGCCAGGACCTTCGCCTTCCACCGCAGTGCCGATCCGGCCTTCCAGCCGGACGTGCCGCTTGAGGACGGCGGCATGGTTGCCGGCATGGCCTGCCTGCATACGCCCGGCCACGCCAGCGACCATCTCTGCTTCGCCCGCCCCGACGGCGTCGTCTTCAGCGCCGACCATGTCATGAGCTGGTCGAGCAGCGTCGTATCGCCCCCGGGGGGCGACATGGCCGCCTATTTCCGGAGCCTGCGGCGCCTGCTGGCGCGGCGCGACCGGCTGCTGCTGCCGGGGCATGGGCCGCCGCTATCGGATGCGGCGCCCTATATCCAGGAACTGCTCGACTACCGGATCAGGCGCGAGGAGGCGATCGCCGAAGCCTTGCGCGACGGCGCGGTCACGCCACGCGAGCTGGTCGACAAGCTCTATTCACAGACCCACCCCTGGCTGCGCCAGGCGGCCGAGCGCAACGTCACTGCCCATCTCCTCAAGCTGCAAGCGGAGGGGCGAGCCAAGCCCTCGGGCAAGGGCTGGATTTTTGCGGAAAGGCAGGGCGCCGGATAGGCTCGATCACCCGCCTTTCGCTGTCTCGGACACGGCGAGCCACCGAGCCGGCATCCCATCCGCGAATTCGCCGCTGCCACGATCTGCGATCCTGCGCCCGCTGATCGTACCGGCGCCCCGGCGGTGGTTCGCCTGCAGGATGCCGCGCATCAACGCGCGACGATCAGCTCGCATTTCGCGCGCGTGATGAGACGGGTCATCTCCTGGCCGGGCGCCCGATCGGTCACGATCGTGGTCATCTCCTCGAGATGAGCGAGCTTGCAGGACGCGACCCGCGCGAACTTGGTGTGATCGACGAGAAGGACACGGCGGCGGGCATTGGCCAGCATCGCCTTGGCCGTCACCACCTCCTCGTCGCGGAATTCCAGCAGCCAGCCGTCGGGATCGATGCCGCCGCAGCTCGTCATCATCACGTCGCAGCGATAGCGGTCGGCAAAGTCGGCCGCTGCCGGACCGGCCAGGGCCTCGTTGTTCGTCATCCAGGTTCCGCCTGTGACGAGGACCGAGACAGCAGGATTGCGGCCGAGCGTGCGGGCTGCGGTGGTGCTGTTGGTGACCACGCGCAGGCTGCCGCTCGCGGACTTCGCAATCGCCTCGGCAGCGGCCTCCATGGTGGTGCCCGCGGTCAGGAAGAGCGAGGAATCCGGCGCGATGAGATCGGCAGCGGCCCATGCGATGCGCGCCTTCGCTTCCGCGTTCTCGACATGCCGGCGCGCATAATCAGTGTTGGCGGTACTGGACGAGACGCTCGCGCCGCCATGGCGGCGGCGCAGGAGGCCCTTGTCGGCGAGCTCCTGCAGATCGCGCCTGATCGTCTGCGGCGTCACTCCAAAGGCGATGGTGAGCTCGTCGATGCCGGCATAGCCGCGTCGCATCAGGAGGTCGAGAATCCGCTGGTGCCGGGTGTCAGCCTGCATGGTTCGTCACGATTCTCCTGCCGCGGGGCACATAGCAGCGACACTCAAGGCGTCGCGCAAGCCCCGATACGCGAAATCGAATATGCGCTTGCGGAAAACAACAATACATGCCTTCATGAGTTCAATAACGAAAATCGGCAGCCACGCGGCGTGCCGCAGGGAGGAGCTGATGACGAGGCAATTCGTCCACATCGTCGCCGCGGCGGCGGCCTGTCCACGCGAGGACCGGCGATGAGCGCTCCCGACTTCTCGGTCGCCGGCCGGCACGTCCTCATCAGCGGCGGCACCGGCGGGATCGGCATGGCGTTCGCCCATGCCTTCAAGGCGGGCGGCGCCACCGTCATCCTCACGGACGTCAAGCCGCCGGCGAAGGATGAGGGCTTCGACTTCCATCAGCTCGATGTTCGCGACAGCGAGGCTGTCCTGGCGCTGGCGAAGAGGATCGACCGGCTTGATGTCCTGATCCATTGCGCCGGCCGGCTGATCCGGCACGAGGAGTTCAAGCCCGAGGTCTTCGCCGACATCGTCGACATCCACCTCGTCGGCAATATGCGCCTCGCCGAAGCCTTCCGCCCGCACCTCAAGGCGAGCGAAGGCTGCCTCATCAACATCGCCTCGATGTTCTCCTATTTCGGGGCGCCCTACATTCCTGCCTACGCCTCGGCGAAGACCGGCATCGTCGGCCTGACGAAATCGCTGGCGGTCGCCTATGCGGAGGATCGCATCCGGGTGAACGCCATCGCGCCGGGCTGGATCAAGACCGAGATCAGCCGGCCGGGACAGGAAGATCCCGAGTTCAATGCCAAGCTGATGCTGCGCCTGCCGACGAAGCGCTGGTCGGCGCCGGAGGAGCTGGCCGGCACGGCCGTGTTCCTGGCTTCGCCGGCCGCCAAGCTCATCAACGGGGTCACCATCCCGGTCGATGGGGGGTACGTCGCCTCCTGACGAAATTGCGACGCCCTCGGGCAGGGAGCGTCGAGACGATATCGAAACCGCCTCGAAAAACGGGGCTAGTTGAAGGGGAGAAGACGCATGAGGAAGCTCGGCTTCATCGGCGGCGCGTTCGTCGCCACGGCTCTCGCGACGGCACCTGCGGCGGCACAAGGCTTCGACTGGAAGTCCCAATCCGGCCAGACCATCAACCTGATGTTCAACAACCATCCCTGGTCGCAGGCCATGCGCGAGATGGTGAAGGACTTCCAGGCCAAGACCGGGATCGAGGCGCGCATCGAGATCTTCAACGAGGAGCAGTACCGCGCGCGCCTGACGACGCTGATGCAGGGCAAGTCGCCCGACGTCGACGTCTTCATGACCCTGACGAGCCGCGAGGGCGCGATCTTCAACCGGGCAGGCTGGTACGCCGATCTCGCCGCGATGATGAAGGACAAGGCCAAGACCGCGCCCGACTACGACTATGAGGATTTCGGCGCCTCGATCCGGACTGCCTCGACCTTCGGCGACAAGGTCGTGGCCGTCCCGATCAATCAGGAAGGTCCGCTCTTCTATTGGCGCAAGGACGTCTTCGAGAAGTGCAAGATCGCCGAGCCGAAAGCCCTGGAGGACATCGTTCCGGCGGCGGCCGCGATCAAGGCTTGCGATGCCAGCATCACGCCCTGGACGGGGCGCGGCATCCGGAGCGTGACGCCCTATGCGATGGCGGGCTTCATCTTCAATGCGGGCGGCTCCTTCGCGACGCCGGACGGCAAGCCCGGCCTGTCGCAGCCGAATTCCGTCAAGGGCCTCGAGATATACGCGACCCTGATGCGCGACTACGCGCCGCCCGGCGCGCTGAACCACACCTTCACGCAGGTCACGCAGCTCATCGGCCAGGGCAAGGCCGCGATGACGCATGAGGCGAGCAACGAATTCGCCAACATCATGAAGTTCCCGGGCCGGGCGGAGGATCTCGGCATCAAGGTGCTGCCGCCCGGCAAGGAGAGCGGCATCTCCAAGCCGGTCGCCATCGGCTGGGGCATCACCATCTCGGCCAATTCCCGCAAGCAGCAGGCCGCCTGGCTGTTCGCGCAATGGGCGACGAGCCGCGAGGTCCAGGCCAAGCTCGTCACGGCCGGCGTCGCGCCGCCCCGCGCCAGCGTGTTCAAGGGAGCCGATTTCGACGCGTGGGTGAAGGAGCAGCCGGTCCGCAAGGCCTGGGCGGAGGCCCTGGTCGAGCTCGGCAAGACCGGCATCGGCGTCTACCAGTCTCCCACCGACGACGTGCCGAAGGCGCGCGACATCATCGGCGGCGCGATGCAGGAGATCGTGCAGGGCAAGGCGACTGCGCTCGAGGCCGCCAAGGCGGCCGACGCCGAACTGGCGAAGCTCCAGTAGCCGCGCCGGACGGGAGACAGGCCATGGCGACCGTAAATCTCAGGCGGAGCTATCGCTGGATGGCGATCCCGGCTCTCGCCTTCGCGGCCGCCATGATCGTCTATCCCTTCGGCTTCGCCGTCTGGCTCGCGCTCGCCGATGTGCAACTCGGCCAGGATCCCAAGTTCGCCGGCCTCGCCAACTTCCGGAAGATGTTCGCGGACGGCGAGTTCTGGAACGGGCTACGCCTGACCTTCTTCCTCTATGTCGTCTCGCTGGCGGCGCAGCTCGTGCTCGGCACCTGGCTCGGGCTGCTCCTGGCGCGCTCGCAATGGGCGCGTGGCATCGTGCGCCCGATCCTGATCTCGCCCTTCATGCTGCCCCCGGTCGTCGTCGGCATGATGGCCATCGTCATCCTCGATCCGAGCTTCGGCATCGCCAACTGGCTGCTGGAGAAGATCGGCCTGCCGCCCGGCCTGTGGCTGTCCGATCCCGCGACCGTGATGTGGACGGTGGCCGGGCTCGACACCTGGCAGTGGACGCCCTTCGTCGCCCTGATCGTGATGGGCGGCTATCTCGCGCTGCCGACCGATGTCTACGACGCTGCCGAGATCGACGGCGCGACCAGCTGGCAGCGGCTACGCTACATCACGCTGCCCCTGCTCGCCCCGACCCTGATCACCGCCGCCGTGCTGCGCAGCGTCGACATCCTGCGCTTCTTCGACATCATCTACCTGACGACCCAGGGCGGCCCCGGCATATCGAGCACCACGCTCAACATCCTGGCCTATCGGCGCGGCTTCGAGTTCTTCGAGCTCGGCTATGCCAGCGCCGTAATGGTGACGCTCGCCACCATCGTGCTCGGCACGGTTCTCGTCTTCGCCCGGCTTCGGAGGGCGGTCGCATGGTGACCCCGAAACTCCGCAGGACCTTCGATGCGATCCAGCTGGGCATCGTGCTGATTATCCTCGGCGTGCCGATCGCCTGGACGTTCCTGTCGGCCTTCAAGCCGAGCATCGAGGTCGCGGCCATCCCGCCGAAGCTCTTCTTCACGCCGACGCTCGACAACTTCGTCGAGCTGTTCTCCCGCAACGATTTCCTCAAGAACACGATCAACAGCTTCATCGTCGCGACCGGCTCGACCTTGCTCGGTCTCGCGCTCGGCATCCCCGCCGCCTTCGCCATGGCCTGGCACCGCTGGCAATGGCCGGCCACCGCGACGCTCTTCGCCCGCATGGCGCCGGGCACGCTGTTCCTGCTGCCCTGGCTCCTGATGTTCCGGCAGGTCGGCCTCGTCGGTGGCTATACCGCGATGATCCTGACCCATGCGGTCATCACCATGCCGATCGTGATCTGGGTGCTGCTGCCCTATTTCGAGTGCGTGCCGCGCGAGCTCGTCGAAAGCGCCGAGATGGACGGCGCCCGCCAGGACCAGGTGCTGCGGATGGTCGTGCTGCCCGTCACCATGGGCGGTGTCGTCGTCGCCAGCATCCTGTCCTTCGTGTTCTCCTGGAACTATTTCCTCTTCGCGCTGGTCCTCTCGGGCATCGAGACCAAGACGGCGATCGTCGCGAGCTTCAACTTCATCGGCGAGGGGGTGACCAACTGGGGCGCGCTCATGGCCGCGGCCGTGGTCATCGCGCTGCCGCCCCTCGTCCTGACCATGATCATTCAGAAGCGGCTGGTCGGTGGCCTCGCCGCAGGAGCCGTCAAGGGATGAAAGCTGCGAAATTCCACGGTGAAGGCCGGATCACGATCGAGGAGTTCCCCGAGCCGGTGCCGGCTGCCGACGAGGTCACGGTGCGCGTCACCGCATGCGCGCTCTGCGGCAGCGATTTCCGGCCCTGGAAGCTCGGCTGGCCGACCATTTCGGGCCATGAGATCGCGGGAGTGATCGAGCAGCCGGGCCATGAGCGGCATGGCGAGCGCGTCGTCGCCTACATCCCGGTCTTCTGCGGGACCTGCGAGGATTGCCGCGCGGGCAACACGCATCTGTGCAGCGGCGAGGAGACCCGCAGGCTCATCGGCTGGCAGCGCGACGGCGGCTATGCGCAAAGGCTCGCGGCGCCGGAGCGCTGCCTACTCGCCGTGCCCGACGACATCTCCGACAAGCTCGCCCCGCTGCTCCTCGACACGATCGGGACGACGGCCCATGGCATCCGCATGGCGCGCCGCGTCGTCCCCTCCGGTCGGGCGCTGGTGCTCGGCGCCGGGCCGATCGGGCTCGGTGCGATCATCGCGCTCGAGCTGATGGGATACGGACCGATCGACGTGATCGACCCGGTCGACTATCGCGCCGAGGTCGCCGAGAGCTTCGGCGCCCGCCGCACGACGCCGGAGGCGGCGGAGGAGGGCCGCTATCCGATCGTCGTCGAGGCGACCGGCAAGGATGCCGCCCGGCAGGTGGCGCTGGAAGCGGTCGGCCCGAACGGCGCGATCTGCCAGATCGGCGAGAGCGCCGCCTGGGCGATCACCGAGACCCGGACCATCCGGCTCAAGGACTTCTTCCTGATCCGCTCCTTCTATTTCCCGATCGGCGACTATGCCGAGAATCTCGAACTGCTCCGGGCCGGCAGGACGAAATACGAGCGTCTCGTCGACGGTACCTGCGACCTCGACGGCCTGTCCGACCTGTTCCAGTCCTTCTCGCGCGGCGAAAAGCTGAAGCCGGCCCTGGTGCCGGCGTGAGGGCGCGAAGACACGCATCGTTTGTGTCGGCAACGGCGTGCCTCCCCACTGCGGCCGCCGCGATGAAGGCCAACAGCGGGATGGGATGGATCGAGATGCCCGACCGGGCCTCGGTCGATCGGCTCATGATGCGTACACAGGAGATGCAACGATGAAGATGTCACCCGGCAAGCTCTGGCGTTCGCGCCGCCTCGCGGACAAGGACGGCTTCTGGAAGATGGTCGCGATCGACCAGCGCACGCCGCTCTTCGTGCCGATCGCAGAGAAGCGCGGCACCAAGGAGCCGCCGCGCGAGGATGTGGTGGAGGTCAAGCGCCTGATCACCAAGCACCTCTCCCCCAAGGCCTCGGCGCTGCTGATCGATCCGCTCTACGGCTATGCCAACTGCATCAACGAGCTGCCGACCGATACCGGGCTGATCATCTCCTACGAGCACTCGATCACCGAGAACACCAGCAAGGGCCGCAAGTCGCATCCGATACCCGATTGGTCGGTCGCCAAGACGCGCGCCGTCGGCGGCGACGCCTGCAAGGTGCTGGCCTGGTATCGCCCCGACGCCGATCCCGAGATCATCGCGCATCAGCAGGCCTTCGTGCAGAAGGCGGGCGAGGAATGCGCCGCGAACGACATGGTGATGCTGCTCGAATTGCTCATCTATCCGCTTCCGGGGGAGGATCCGAAAGCCCTGGAGGCGAAGCGCGAAGAGCTGGTGCTGGCCTCGCTCGAGCCTTTCTGCGACCCCAAATACAAGATCGACATCTACAAGGTCGAGCCGCCCGGCCTGGTGCACAATGTGCCCGATCCCGACAGCAAGGACGCCGCTTCGCTTCAGGGCGCCTACGACAGGATGGGCAAGATGCTGCCGCAGCCCTGGGTCATGCTCTCGGCCGGCGCCTCGGCGGCGGATTTCGAGCGCTCGATGAACTTCGCCTATCGGGCCGGCGCCTCGGGCTATCTTGCGGGCCGCGCGGTCTGGCAGGACGCGTTCGCGCATTTCCCCGACTATGAGGCGATGGAGAAGGGGCTCGCCGAGAGCAGCCTGGTCATCCTCGATCGTCTGAATGACCTGACCGAGAGGAAGGGCACGCCCTGGTACAGGCATTCCGCCTTCGGCGGCAAAGTCCCTGAGCCGGATGTGCAGGATGCTTTCCCGAAGGGCTATGCGGCCTGAAAGCCGTCGATCGGGGCGTCGTTCCCCAGCAGAAGCCGACGCCCTAATCGGCCCGGACAAATGCGACCGCTTCCGGCAGGGCAGTCCCGCGATGCGGCGTGATTGCGGCCGTCATCGAAGCCGGAATGTCGCAATGCGTCGTGCGTTTGCGGACGTTCATGTTGCGGCGAGAAGGCTCCTAACGCGTGTCGGCCCAGCCTCGGGACGATCTGCCAATGCGGGAGGCCGAGCTCCGTCCGCTCCATGACCTCGCAATGCTCCGGTTCGAGACCTTGCGTCGTCCTGTGGGGCCGAGCGGCTATTTCTCGGCGGCACGCAGGCGTGTCGATTTCCCCGCGCCTCGGATCGCCCGCATCAGCCAGGGCGCGCAAATGCTCAGTGCCGTCACCAAGAACAGGGCGACCACGATCGGCCGGCTAAAGAACAGCAGCCAGTTGTGGTCGAAAATCAGCAAGGATTGCTTCAACGTCTCCTCGACCATCGTGCCGAGCACCAGGCCCATCACCAGCGGCGCAGGCGAGAAGCCGTAGCGGCGCATGATATAGCCGATCACGCCGAAGCTGAGCATGACCCAGACATCGACCAGCGACTGGTTGGGGCCGTAAGCGCCGACGATCGCGAAGATCAGTACGCCCGGCCACAGGATCGCATCGGGGATCAGCGTGATCCGCGCGAAGAGCTTGGCGGCGAACAGGCCGAGGACGACATAGATCAGGTTCGAGGCCAGCATCGAGGCGAAGACGGCGTAGAGCAGGGTGGGTTGCTCGTTGAACAGATGCGGGCCGGGCCTCACGCCCTGGACGATCAGGCCGGCGAGGATGATCGCCGTGGTCGCGCTGCCTGGTATGCCGAGCGCCAGCGTAGGCACCATGCTGCCGCCGACGGCGGCGTTGTTGGCGGCCTCGGGGCCGGCGATGCCTTCGATCGAGCCCTTGCCGAACTCGTCCTTGTATTTCGACCAGCGCCTGGTCTCGTTATAGGAGATCAGAGCGGCAGTGGTCGCGCCCAGCGCCGGCAAGATGCCGATGAAGGTGCCCAGCACGCTCGACAGGCCGATCGCCTTGGCGCATTTGCGATAATCGGCCATCGACGGCAGTTTCATCGCATTGAGGCCGAGGCGTTCGGGAATGATCTGCAGACGGCCGGCCTGCACCAGCAACTCGCTGATCGCGAACAGACCGGTGAGCACCGGCACCAGCCCGAGGCCCTCGCTCAACTCCGGCATGCCGAAAGTGAAGCGGTCGACGCCGGTCATCAGGTCCAGCCCGATCGTCGCCAGCAGCACACCGAAGGCGCCGACCATCAGGTTCTTGATTCCCGTCGAACTGCCCACCGCAGCCAGCATCGACAGGCCGAAGATCGCGAGCGCGAAATACTCAGGGGGGCCGAAGCTGTACGCCGCCTTCGCCAGCAGCGGGGCCGCGACGATCAGCACGAAGACGCTGAAGATGCCGCCGATCGCGCTCGCGATCGTCGACATGCCGAGGGCTCGCCCGGCCTCGCCGCGCCGCGCCATGGGATAGCCGTCATAGGCCGTCGCAGAGGCGGACGGATCACCGGGCGTATTGATCAGGATGGCCGTGATAGAGCCGCCGAAATTGGCGGCGCAATAGATCGCCCCGAGGAAGGCGATGCCGGCGACAGGGCTCATCGTGATGGTGATCGGCAGCAGAAGCGCCGCCGTCGTGCTGCCGCTGAGGCCGGGCAGCGCACCCACGACGACGCCCAGCACCGTTCCCGCGAGGATGATGCCGATCATGTAGGGGTCGGCAAGGATCGCCATGCCGGCGAGAAAAGCGTCCATCTGATCCTCGTCGCTGGTTGCGCAACGCTCCGACCGGCCCGATGCGCGGGCGGTTCAGCTCAGCCAAGTCTGAAGAAGGCCGTGTGGCAGGCCGATGCCAAAGCCGCGTACGAAGGCGAAATGAAGCGAGAGCGACATGCCGGCGGCGATCGTCGCCAACAGCAGCAGCCGCCGCTCGCCCCAAAGACGGCCGATGCCGATGACGGACGCGAACACTGCGCCATGGATTCCGAACACGGCCATGGCTGCCATCGCGCCGCCGATCGCGGCCGCCGTGGCGTAGACCATCGGGTGCACCGCCTCGATCTCAGGCTGGGAGCGATTGCTGGCGGTCAAGGCAAGCCAGCACGCCAGCACGATGATGACGCCGAGAACGAGCCGCGGAAACGTCGCCGGGCTCATGCCCGTGGCTATCGCTGCCGGCACATCGTCGAAGGCCAGGGTCAGGCCCCAGACCCCAAGGCATAGCGCAACGATGAAGACCCCGGTCGCGACGTCCGGGTGGACACGGCCGGGCGCGGGCCCGGGGGTGGTGGATGGTTCGGCGCCGCCCTCCGCCGTCGACGTCGCCAGCGTGGTCGCCGGCGACGGAAGCTGTCGGGCCATCATTTCTTGATCCCGAGCGAGGTCAAGGCGACGTCCCCGGTCCTCAGGAATTCGTCGATCTCCGCCTGCCATTCGGTGCGGCCGACGACGCTGCCCTCGGACTGGCCCGAGCTCTTCAGGTAATCCTGATAGATCTTGCCCTGCATCGACTTGATCAGGCCCTCTTCCAGCGCCTTGATCCGGTCTTCCGGCGTGCCCTTGAGGACGGCGAAGCCGCGCGTCGTCGAATAGACTGCCGGGATGCCGATCTCGGTCGCCGTCGGGGTCTGCGGCAGGGAGCCCATCCTGCTCCTGGAGAAGACGATCAGCGCCCGGACCTCATTCGCCTTGATCTGCGATTCAGCCTCGGCATAGTTCAGCAGCGCGCCATCGAGATTGCCGCCGACGAGGTTGACGACGATGTCTCCGCCGCCGCGGAAAGGCACGGCGATCGGCTTCATCAGGCCAGCCTTCTCAGCGAAGCCGACGACGGCGATGTGGTCGACGCTGCCGATCTGCGTGGTGCCGAATTTCAGGGACTTGGTCTTGGCCGCAGCGATGAAGTCCTGCGCCGTCTTGTAGGGGCTGTTGGCCCCTACCATCAGGACTTGCGGGTCCTCGGTGGCGCGGGCGATGCCGATGAGATCGCCGACCTTCACCCCCGCGCCCTTGCCTTGCAGCAGGGTCAGCAAATGAGTCTGCGTGATCAGCATGATGGTGTGGCCGTCCTTGGGACGGGAGAGGGCATATCCGAGCGAAGCGGAGCCGCTGCCGCCGGTCTTGTTGGCGACCACGAGCTCGGTCTTCAGCGCGGCGGGCGCCTGGACCATCATCATGCGAGCGGTGATGTCCGTGCCGCCGCCGACACCCGCATGGGTGACGACCTCGATCGGCTTGGACGGAAACGCCTCCTGGGCCTGGACTGCTCCCGCGACCAGGACAGCGAGGCCGAAGCCCAGCGCAAGGCACGTCTTCTGATGTGCTGGCATAGTCGTTTCCTCCTCCGTTGCCGGGCCGACCCATTCGGGCTCGTTCCCGTCTGATGTTCAGGTCTCTTTGCGCTCCTCAGCTTCCTGCCGCGCGAGCAGCCAGCGGCGCTTGCCGCCATGGGCGTGATCTTCGGCGAGCAGGCGAGCCCGATCCGCATCGCCGGCGGCCATGGCCTCGACGATCGCCTTGTGCTCGGCATTGGATTCGCGCATGCGCGGGGCCGCGCTGAGCGCGCTCTGGCGCAGGAGATGGGTCTCCTTGATCAGCGCTTCATAGGTCTGCCTGGCACGACCATGGGCGGCGAAGTCCAGGATGGCATCGTGAAATGCGAGGTTGAGGCGATAGTAGCTCGCCCCGTCGTCATGCTCGATGGCGTCGTCCATCTGTGCGATCAGCCCGGACAACGCCGCGAGTTGCGCCGGCGTGATCAGCCCCGCCAATCTCTGGCAGACGAAACCGAAGACGACGGCGCGCACATCGTAGATCTCGTTGGCCTCGTCGTCTGGAATCTGGCGGACGAACACGCCGAGATTGACCACCGAATTGAGCAGGCCTGAACGGACCAGCCCGCGTGTCGCCTCGCGGATCGGCCCGCGGCTGACGCCGAGGCGGGCAGCCAGTGCCTGCTCGTTGATGCGCTCGCCGGCCGCGAGCTCGCCGGCCAGGATCATGCGCTCGATCTCGCCCTGGACGATGTCGGTCAGGGTCTGCGTGCGGCGCTGGGCGATGGCTGACATCACGTCGTTCATACCCTGATCGTTGACTCCAGAAAGCCAACTGTCAACAGTCGACGAAAGCTTGTTGACAGTTTGCATGTGGCTCGGCAGGCTTTGGGGAAGGAGAAGGCCATGCCTTTCAAACCGGCTTCACGAGCGCTGTCCCGCTTCACCGTGCTCGATCTCACCCGCGTCAGATCCGGGCCGACCGCCGTGCGCCAGCTCGCCGATTGGGGCGCGAACGTCATCAAGATCGAGACGCCGCCGGAGCTCGAGCCGGGCGAAGGGCCGGGCGGCCCGCGCCACGGTCCCGATTTCCAGAACCTGCACCGCAACAAGCGCAGCCTGACGCTCAATCTCAAATCGGAGGAGGGCAAGGCGATCCTGCGCCGGCTGGTCGAGACGGCCGATGTGATCGTCGAAAACTATCGCCCCGACGTGAAGCACCGGCTCGGCATCGCCTATGAGCAGTTGGCCGCGGTCAACCCGCGCCTCGTCTATGCCAGCATTTCGGGCTTCGGGCAGGACGGGCCCTATGCGACGCGGCCCGGTTTCGACCAGATCGCGCAGGGCCTTGGCGGGTTGATGTCGATCACAGGCCTGCCAGGGCAGGGGCCGGTGCGCGTCGGTATCCCGGTGGCCGACCTGACGGCCGGACTCTACTGTTCACTCGGCATCATGGTGGCGCTGCTGGCGCGCGAGGAAACCGGCAAGGGCCAATGGGTCCAGACTTCGCTCCTCCAGGCCCAGATCGCGATGCTCGATTTTCAGGCGGCGCGCTGGCTGATGGACGGCGATGTCCCCAAGCAGGCCGGCAACAACCACCCCACCAGCATCCCTACCGGGGTCTTCCAGACCGCCGACGGGCATATCAATATCGCCGCGACCGGCCAGGCGATCTGGGAGCGCTTCTGCCGCGCAGTCGATCGCGCCGACCTGATTTCGCATCCGGACTATGTCACCGCGACGCTACGGTCCCGTAACCGCGACGGCTTGGGGCAGGAAATCAACGCGATCCTGAAGACGCAGAACGGAAGCTACTGGATCGCACGCTTTAGCGAGTTCGGTGTGCCCTGCGGTCCGATCAACAGCATCGACGAGGTCTTCGCCGACCCGCAGGTGCAGCATGTGGGAATTGCGCAGAGCATTCATTCGCCTGCGCTCGCCCGCGACATCACGCTTGTCGGCCAGCCGGTCCAGCTCAGCGATACGCCGAGCTCCATTCGCGTGCCGCCGCCGGAACAGGGCGAGCAATCCGACGAAATCCTGGGTGAAGTCGGCTTCTCGCCTGCAGAGATCGCCGCTTTCCATGCCAATGGCACGATCTAACCGAAGCGACGCAGTCAGGATGTTTCTGTAATGACCGACAAGATGATTGCCCGCAAGGCCGACGGTATCGGCTGGCTGGTCTTCAACAATCCGGAGCGGCACAACGCCGTCTCGCTGGAGATGTGGGAGGCTGCGATCAGGATCATCGCCGATTTCCGGGCCGATCCGCAGGTGCGGGTCATCGTGGTGCGCGGAGCCGGCGAGAAGTCTTTCGTCTCCGGCGCGGACATCTCGAAATTCGACGACGAGCGCGCCCAGGAGGCGGCGGTGAAGCGCTATGAGGACGCGACCGAGGGCACCTACAGCGCGCTGCGGGCCATCGAGAAGCCGACCATCGCGATGATCCAGGGCTACTGCATCGGCGGTGGCGCGAACCTCGCGGTCTGCTGCGACCTGCGCATCTGCAGCGAAACGGCGAAGTTCGCCATTCCCGCCGCCAAGCTCGGCCTCGGTTACGGCTACGCCCGCATCCGGCGGCTGATCGAGGTGGTGAGTCCGTCCTTCGCCAAGGAGATCTTCTTCACGGCCCGCCAGTTCGATGCCGAGGAAGCGCGGGTCATGGGGCTGGCCAACCGGGTCGTCCCGCAGGGCGAGCTCGAGACCTATGTCACCGACTACGCCCGCACCATTGCCGGCAATGCGCCGCTGACGGTGACGGCGATCAAGCAGATCGTGAACGAGGCGCTGAAGGACGAGGCCGACCGCGATCTCGCCCTCTGCGACAGGCTGGTGAAGGCCTGTTTCGACAGCGAGGACTATGCCGAAGGCCGGCGCGCTTTCGCCGAGAAACGCAGGCCGAACTTCAAGGGCCGCTGAGCTGGAGAATGACGATGTCCGACAGCGCCCAGACGGAAGCCCTGCCGACGATCCTCTACGCCGTCGCGGACGGGATCGCGACGGTTACCTTCAACCGCCCGGAGGCTCGCAACGCCTTCACCTTCGAGATGTATGAGCGGCTGGTCGAGATCTGCGAGACTGTGAATGCCGACAGCGCGATCCGGGCGATGATCCTCACCGGCGCGGGTGGGCGGGCCTTCGCCGCGGGCACCGACATCGCCCAGTTCCGCGCGTTCAGCACCCCGGAAGACGCGCTGGGATACGAGGCGCGCATCGACCGTGTGCTCGGCGCGCTGGAGACCTGCCGCGCGCCGACCATCGCGGCGATCGCGGGCGCCTGCACCGGCGGCGGAGCGGCGATCGCCGGCTGCTGCGACCTGCGCATCGCGGCGAGCAACGCCAGGTTCGGCTTCCCGATCGCGCGCACGCTCGGCAACTGCCTGTCGATGTCCAACTACGCCCGCTTCGCCGAGCTGCTCGGGATCGCACGGCTGAAGGAGCTGATCCTCACGGCGCGGCTGTTCGAGGCGCAGGAGGCGCTGGCGATCGGACTCGTCAGCGAAGTGGTCGCGGAGCCTGCCGGCCTCATGGCCCGCGCTCAGGAACTGGCGCGCCTCGTCGCCGGGCACGCGCCGCTGACGCTGCAGGCGACGAAGCAGGCGCTGCGCCGCCTAAGGCCAGCCATTCCGCGCGATGACGGGGATCGCCTGATCCTGATGTGTTACATGAGCGACGACTTCAAGGAAGGGATGAATGCGTTCCTTGAAAAGCGGGCGCCGGTCTTTTCCGGATTGCAGCCTTGGGCTCGAGACTCAGCCGGCCGGCTCGCGGCTTTCCGATGATCGAGCCATTTGCGACACGTCCGGCAGCGTCGAGCGTCAGAAGGTGAGCGCGGCGGGCACGCCGCGCCCACTGCATCAGGGCTTCAACGCGCCGTTGCGCGGATTTCGCGCGCCGCTTCGACCATATTGACGAGCGCAGGGCGGACTTCCTCCCACTTCGGGTCTTGAGACCGCGATCCGGGTTGATCCAGAGCTGATCGTCGAAGCGCCGCCTCATCGATCTGGATCATCGCCGCGCCAGTCTTCTCCAGGTCGAGCACCTCCGGGTCGAGACTGGTCTTGAGCTCGAGGTCGATCGGGCTGTGCAGCAGAGAGCAGGATGGCGCGACTTGAACATGATCGGTGCCGCGCCTGGCGATCACCGGCTCGATCTTCGCGAGGACTTTCTCCAGATCGGTCTTCCAGGCGTTGCGACCATCAACGACGCCGAGCGACGGCACGAGGCCGCGCGGCGCCTTGGCGAGAACGGCGTCGAGTTGCTCGGGCGCGCGGACCAGGTCGAGATGCAGGCCGTCGACAGGGAGGGACATGGCGGTGTCGAGATTGTCATCAAGAGGGAGCTACCGAGCTGTCCTCGCTTCTCCCATGGAGGCTTGGAAGCACGCACGACCAGTTGACAGAGTATGGGGTGATGGCACTAAATCTAGTGGTCGATGGTCTCTCGATTCGCAAGATCGAGAGCTAAGAGGGAAGCCGGTGAGAGACCGGCGCTGCCCCCGCAACTGTCAGCGGTGAGTTCGCGTCCATTCGAGTCACTGAGGTCTCCGGGCCTTGGGAAGACGGACGAGAGCGGTGACCCGTGAGCCAGGAGACCTGCCGCGACCCTAGTTTACGTCCTCGGGCGGGGTGTCCCGGTGGTGCGCTTGGCAGGTCGCGGCCTCGTATCGGCGCGTGCCTTCTCGACGCAACCGCTTTGGCCTTTGCCCCCAACATCTTGGGGTTGATGCCGATGTCTCTTTCCATTGAAGCCGAACGGCCCGCTGCCGTCCCGCTGTCTACAAACTCTGCCCCTCCCGCATCTGCGGCGAGCGAGCCCGGCTATCAGCTCATCCGCCGCAATGGCGCGGTGACGCCGTTCGATCCCTCGAAGATCGCGGTGGCGCTGACCAAGGCTTTCCTCGCCGTCGAGGGCTCCAGCGCCGCCGCCTCGCGCCGCATCCACGATGTCGTCGCCGAACTGACCGAGCAGGTCGTGGCGGGACTGACCCGCCGGGCCGCAAACGGCCGCACCTTCCATATCGAGGACGTGCAGGACCAGGTCGAGCTCGCGCTGATGCGCGGCGAGCACCACAAGGTCGCCCGCGCCTATGTGCTCTATCGCGCCGAGCGGGCGCAGGAGCGGGCGAAGGCGCAGGCCGAGGCAAAGCCTAAAGCTGCAGCGGCTCGCTCCCCGCACATGAAGCTCGCCGATGGCACGCTGGTTCCGCTCGATGCCGACCGTCTCGACAAGGTGGTGCGCGAGGCCTGCGCCGGCCTCGATGGCGTTGCGCCCGAGCCGGTCCTGATCGAGGCGCGCCGCAATCTGTATGACGGCATCTCGCTCGACGAGCTGGCGCTGGCGCCGATCCTGGCCGCGCGCACCCTGATCGAGAGCGAGCCGAACTATTCGAAGGTCTCGGCCCGGCTGCTGCTCGACAAGCTGCGCCGCGAGGCGCTGAGCTTCGTCCATGGCCGTGCCGAACAGGCGACCCAGCAGGAGATGGGCACGCGCTATGGCGAGTATTTCGAGGCCTACCTCAAGACCGGCATCGCCAACGAACTGATCGATCCCGAGCTCGGCCGCTTCGACATCGCCCGCATCGCGGCGGCACTGAAGCCCGAGCGCGACCTGCAATTCGACTATCTCGGCTTCCAGACGCTCTACGACCGCTATTTCCTGCATGTCCGCGGCAACCGCTTCGAGCTGCCGCAAGCCTTCTTCATGCGCGTCGCCATGGGTCTGGCGCTGCGCGAGATCGACCGCGAGGCGCGGGCGATCGAATTCTACGACCTGCTCTCCTCCTTCGATTTCATGGCCTCGACGCCGACGCTGTTCAATTCGGGCACGCTGCGGCCGCAGCTCTCCTCCTGCTTCCTGACCACGGTCGCGGACGATCTCGACGGCATCTTCAAGGCTGTGAAGGACAATGCCCTGCTCGCCAAATATTCCGGCGGCCTCGGCAATGACTGGACGCCGGTGCGCGGCCTCGGCGCCCACATCAAGGGCACCAATGGCGAGAGCCAGGGCGTCGTGCCGTTCCTGAAAGTGGCGAACGACACTGCCATCGCCGTCAACCAGGGCGGCAAGAGGAAGGGCGCGGTCTGCGCCTATCTCGAGACCTGGCATGTCGACATCGAGGAGTTCCTCGATCTCCGCAAGAACACCGGCGACGACCGCCGCCGCACCCACGACATGAACACGGCGAACTGGATCCCCGATCTGTTCATGCAGCGCGTCGAGGCCGGCGCCGACTGGACTTTGTTCTCGCCGGACGAGGTGCCGGATCTGCACGACCTCTATGGCAAGCCATTCAAGGTGGCCTATGAGGGCTATGAGGCGAAGGCCGCCGCCGGCGAGATCAAGGTCTTCAAGCGGGTGAAGGCCCTCGATCTCTGGCGGCGCATGCTGACCATGCTGTTCGAGACCGGCCATCCCTGGATCACCTTCAAGGACGCCTGCAACCTGCGCTCGCCGCAGCAGCATGCCGGTGTGGTGCATTCGTCCAATCTCTGCACCGAGATCACGCTCAATACCTCGGCCGACGAGGTCGCGGTCTGTAATCTCGGCTCGGTGAACTTGGCCGCCCATGTCACTTCAGAGGGGCTCGACCAGGCGCGGATCGCTCGCACCGTGAAGACCGCTATGCGCATGCTCGACAACGTCGTCGACATCAATTTCTACACGATCCCCGAGGCGCGCCGCTCCAACCTGCGCCATCGCCCAGTCGGCCTGGGGCTGATGGGTTTCCAGGACGCACTCCAGACCTTGCGCCTGCCCGCGGCGTCGGAGGAGGCGGTCGCCTTCGCCGATACGTCGATGGAGGCGATCAGCTTCTATGCCATCTCGGCCTCGGTCGATCTTGCCGCCGAGCGCGGGCGCTATCCGAGCTTCGACGGCTCGCTCTGGTCGAAGGGCATCCTGCCGATCGACTCGCTCGACATCCTCTCGGACGCCCGCGACGGCGATGTCGAGCTCGATCGCTCGTCGACGCTGGATTGGGAGACCTTGCGCGAGCGGGTGAAGACCACCGGCATGCGCAACTCCAACACCATGGCGATCGCGCCGACCGCGACGATCTCCAATATCGTCGGCGTCTCGCAGTCGATCGAGCCGTCCTATAGCCAGCTCTACGTCAAGGCGAACATGTCGGGCGACTTCACCGTGGTGAACGCCGGGCTCGTGCACGACCTGAAGGCGAGGGGGCTCTGGGACGAGGTGATGGTCTCGGATCTGAAATACTATGACGGCAAGGTCAGCCAGATCGACCGTGTCCCGGCCGATTTGAAGGCGCTCTACGCGACCTCCTTCGAGATCCCGACGGAGTGGCTGATCCGCGCGGCCGCACGCCGGCAGAAATGGATCGACCAGGGCCAGTCGCTCAACCTCTACATGGCGCAGCCCTCTGGCCGGAAGCTCGACGAGGCCTATCGGCTGGCCTGGCGGCTCGGCCTGAAGACGACCTATTACCTGCGCGCGCTCTCGGCGACCCATGTCGAGAAGTCGACGCTGAAGGGCACCGACGGCAAGCTCAACGCGGTCTCGGCTACCGTTCCCGTTACTGCCAAGGCTGCGGCGCCGATCATCGTCGATATCCCGCTCGAGAACGGCATGGCCGTGCCCAACGCCTGCTCGATCGACGATCCGACCTGCGAGGCCTGCCAGTAGCGCCTGCTCCTTCTCCGGCGCCTTCATCGTCATGGTCGGGCTTGTCCCGACCATCCACGTCTTCCGTCACCAAGTGCGGTGTTCAAGACGTGGATGCTCGCCACAAGGGCGAGCATGACGGGAAGAGCTGGCCAGCTTCATTCTATCGAACGGAACACCCCATGCTCGACTGGTCCGACACCAAGCCTGCGACCCCAGCCAACCCCGCCATTCTAAATGCCGTCGACGCCACCGGCCTCGGCGAGATCGACCGCAATGGCGGTCGCGTCAGCGTCGACGAGAAGCGCATGATCAATGCGCGCGCCGACGTGAACCAGCTTCTGCCGCTGAAGTACAAATGGGCCTGGGAGAAATACCTCTCCGGCTGCAACAACCACTGGATGCCGACCGAGGTCTCGATGCAGGCCGACATCGCGCTGTGGAAGTCGAAGGAAGGCCTGACCGAGGACGAGCGGCGCATGCTCAAGCGCAATCTCGGCTTCTTCGCCGCGTCCGAGAGCCTCGTCGCCAACAACATCGTCCTGGCGATCTACCGGCACCTGACCAACCCGGAATGCCGGCAGTACCTGCTCCGCCAGGCCTTCGAGGAGGCGATCCATACCCACACCTTCCAGTACATCGTCGAGAGTCTCGGCCTCGACGAGGGCGAATTGTTCAACATGTACCGGGAGGTGCCCTCGATCACCGACAAGGCGGCCTGGGCGCTGAAGCACACGCAGAGCATCGAGAACCCGGAGTTCCGCACTGGGACGCCGGAGAACGACCAGGCCCTGCTGCGCGACCTGATCACCTTCTACGCGATCTTCGAGGGGATGTGGTTCTATACCGGCTTCGCGCAGATCCTCTCGCTCGGCCGGCGCAACAAGATGGTGGGGATCGCCGAGCAGTACCAGTACATCCTGCGCGACGAGTCGATCCATCTCAACTTCGGCATCGACGTGATCAACCAGATCAAGATCGAGAACCCGCATCTCTGGACCAAGGCCTTCCAGGACGAGGTGCGCGGCATGATCCGCGATGCGGCCGAGCTTGAAGCTGCCTATGGCCGCGACACGATGCCGAGAGGCTTCCTCGGGCTGAACGCGGCCTTGTGCGAGCAGTACATGCACTTCATCGCCAACCGCCGCTGCGGCCAGCTCGGGCTGACGCCGGTCTTCGCCGAGACCGAGAACCCGTTCCCCTGGATGTCCGAGGCGATGGACCTCAAGAAGGAGAAGAACTTCTTCGAGACCCGCGTCATCGAATACCAGAACGGCGGCGCGCTGAGTTGGGAGTGAGCCGGGTGAGCCAAATCGACGAAACAGCGCCACCGGCGCCAGCGACAGTGCTCCTGCTCGCGCGTTCGGCGATCACGGCGCCGCCGCTCAAGGAGATGGAACGGCTGCGCGGCGCGCTCGCGGCACGCCCTGGCGTCGAGGAAGCCCTGTTTGCCTTCTCCGAACAGGGCTCGCCATCGCTGCGGCACGCACTCGACAAGCTGATAGCCTCCGGCTGCGGCCGGCTCGTCATCCTGCCGATGCTGATCCCGGCCGAGCCGAACTTCCAGGCCTGGCTCACGCGCACCCTGACCCGCTGGCGCTCGCGCGACGAGCGGCCTTGGCCCACCGTCGAGGTCGCGGCCTTGCTGCCGAACGAAGCGAGCCTGGTCTCGCTGCTCGACGCGGCGCTCGCGGCCGGGCGAACCGCGCTTTCTCTCGACTCGGCCAAGGCCTCTCCGGAAGGCTCGCTCGTGCCGGCGCAGAAGCGGCGCGTGCTGGTCTGCATGGGCGGCCCCTGCAATGTCGCGGGAGCCGAAGTGATCTGGGGCCATTTCCGCAACGAGCAGGATCGCCTGTCGCTGCGGACCGCCGGCGATGGCTGCATGAGCGCCAAGACGAGTTGCCTCGGCCCATGCAATCTGGCGCCGGTCGTGCAGGTCTGGCCTGAAGGCACCTATTATGGCGGCGTCGACGAGGCTGCGGTCGACCGGATCATCGCGGAGCACATCCTGGGTGGCCGACCGGCGGACGAGCACGCCTATGAGCCGACCGGCAAGAAGCAGTTCCTGCGGATGCGCGAGGTCTGAGAGGAACACAACGGAAGGCGTGCCGAGTTGAGCCTTGCTTGAATCGGCCCTGCCATCCACAGCCTGCCCCACGATGCCGGCGATGCCGGTTGACGCCACAATCCCGCCATATAGGTTGACGCGCGTCGAGGTCTTCGGAGCGATCCGAAGCTAAGAGGGAATCCGGTGCGGCATCAATCGCCCAATCCGGAGCTGCCCCCGCAACTGTAAGCGGTGAGTTTCCGGCCCTGATGTCACTGGCGCCAACGCGCTGGGAAGACGGCCGAAAGCGCTGATCCGCGAGCCAGGAGACCTGCCCCGACGGCGTATTGATGTCGCGCGGGCGGGGTGTCCGGCGGATCGCAGCATGTCCGGCCGCGATTGCCGCCGTATCTGCCGCGCTTCCGAGCAGCCCTGTTCCGCATAGCGAGGGGCTGACGACTGTGAGAGTGAACACGATTGCGCGCCAGATGGGCTACGTGGGAAACTCTCCCATGTCGTCGGGCAAAGCGCCCAAGCCACGCAGACCATATTGTAATGATATAACATATCATTCATAGGCGTGGCATGACGGACCTTTCACCTCCTGCCGTGCAGCCGCACCCCAGCTCGCTCGACCCGCTGGCACTTTACGCCAGCGCTATCGATACATCGGATTATGCGGCACGCCTGGCGCCGCTCATTCGCAACCTGGCCTCGGACATCGGCGATCTCGTCGATATCGGGGCAGGGGGCGGGCAGCTCGGCGCTGCCCTGCTCGGCAAAGGCCGGCGCTGGATCACGATCGAGCCTGCGCCGGTGATGCAGGCAAGGCTTGCGGCCAAGCCGGAGCGGCCTGAGATCATCCCATTCGGCTGGAATGACGAGCGCATCGCCTGCGAGCCCGCCGACACGGTCCTGGCGGCGACGATGCCGGGCTATTTCGACGATCCTCGCGCCTTCCTCGCGCGCTGCCGCCAATGGGCGCGCCGTCAGGTCGTCTGGGTCGTGCCGGCACAGGCGGCTCCGAAAGGGCTCATCCTCGCCGCCTGCCTGCCGCGCGACTGGCATCGCGAGGACGAGACGCCGGGCATCGATCTGGTGCTGCCGAAGCTCGGCTCCGATCTGCCCCACCGCTCCGACGTGACGGACTGGACCTTCTCGCTCGAGCTGCCGGACCTCGCCGCCTTCGCGGCGTTCCAGGCCGACCGGCTCGGCTGGACGCCTGACGATCGGCGCCGGCCCCAGCTTTTCGAACACCTCCGCAAGCAGGCCGTGCCAACGCCGGCCGGCTTTCGCCTCTCCTGCCATCGCCGCTCGGCCATCCTCGTCTGGGACCTGCCATGATCCGCCCGAATGCCCGCAAAGCCTGCCTGCTTGCCGCGACCTGCCTGACGGTGGCGAGCGCTCCCGCCTTCGCCCAGACCGAGATCAGGCTCGACGAGCTTGTCGTGACGGCGACGGGGCGTCCCGAGCCGCGCAGCAGCATTCCCGGTACGGTCCAGGTCATCGACGCCTCGCAGATCGAGCGCACCCATGCGCAGTCGCTGACCGACCTGTTGGCCGAGAATGCCGTGGGCTTCTTCAGCCAATGGACGCCCGGGCAGACCTCTATCAACATCCGCGGTGGCGCCACCGATGGGCAGGGCAAGGACTTCCGCAGCCAGGTGCTGGTGCTGATGAACGGCCGGCGCGCCGGCACGGCCAACCTGTCCAAGCTGTCGACGGCCGATGTCGAGCGAATCGAGATCATCCGCGGCCCGTCCTCGGTCGTCTATGGCAGCCAGAACATCGGCGGCGTGATCAACATCATCCTGAAGACCGGCCGCACCGCGCCCGGCACGATGATCGAGGGGGCCGGCGGCTCGTGGGGATTGCTGCAGGGCAAGGCCCAGACCGGCGGGCTCTATGACAGCATCGACTACTATGCCGGCATTTCCGGCGGCACCCGCGACGATTACCGCTCCGGCCGCGGCGGCTCGAAAATGGAGAATACCGGCTGGAAGCGTCTGGGCGTCGCCGGCGCGCTCGGCCTGCAGATCAATCCGGACCACCGCATCGAGACGACGCTGCGGACCGACGGCATCTACGATGTCGGCTTCCGCGGCTCCGGCGCCAACACGATCAGCCAGGAGGATCGCTACAACAACTCCTTCGACGTCACCTATCGTGGCCAGCTGCCCGGCGGGCAGTACCGCTGGATGCTGCAGGGCTATGCCGTGCAGGACGTCGACAATTTCCGCTGGGCCTCGCCGGTCATCCGCGGCGGCACCGGCCTGCCGGCGCCGGGCACGGCGGCCGACTACAACCGGCGCGAGCTCAACATCGTCGGCACGCGCTTCCAGCCGAGCATGACGCTCTGGGCGGGCAACGACCTGCTCGCCGGCTGGGACTGGGAGCGCAGCACTTTGCGCTCGACCCGCGACCGCATCGGCGTTCCCGGCAATCCGCTGACGCCGGTCTCGCCGCAGGACAACAACCAGTCCGAGACCGTCAACGCGCTCTATGTCGAGGATTCGCAGAAGCTCTTCGACGATCGCGTCACGCTGCGCGCCGGCGTGCGCCGCACCTTCGGCACGACCAGCTTCGAGTACACGCCGAACCTCGCGGGCCAGCGCCCGCGCGAGGTCGACTACCAGGCGACGACCTATTCGACCGGCGCGACCTTCAAGGCGACCGACCGGCTGACCTTCCGCGTCGGTTACGCAACCGGCTTCCGGGCTCCCACCGCGACCGAGCTCGCCGCTGACTTCAACACGTTGGGCGGCGGGCGCATCTTCGGCAATCCGTCGGTGAAGCCTGAAACCAGCGAGCAGGTCGAGGCCGGCGCCGCCTATGCCGGAGACGGCTGGCGCCTGGATCTGGCGATCTTCCAGAACGTCATCTCCGACCGCATCATCACGCGCGCCCGGCCGGGCGTGGCCAATACCTCCGACTATGCGAACAACTCCGGTGACGTCGTAGTGCGCGGCGTCGAATTGCAGGCCGAGGCCGACATCCTGAAGCTGGCGGGATACGGCGACACGCCCTGGCGCTGGTCGGTCTTCGGTAATGGCGCCTGGAACTTCGACATGGAGGACAAGGGCGCCGCCGTCACCGCCACCAGCCGCAAGCCGGAGCGCATGTACCAGTACCAGGCGGCGGTCGGCACGCGCTTCGGCCAGAGCGGCGTGCAGTATCCGTGGTCGGTGCAGGTTTCCGGCACGCTCTATGGGCCGATGTGGTACAACACCGAGGAGAACCTGGTCGCCACCGCCGAACCGAACCGCGACTGGATCCACCGCAAAAGCCCGTTCTGGATCTGGAACGTGCGCGGCGAGGTCGAGATCGCCAAGGGTGTGAAGCTGTTCGCGCTGGTCAACAACCTCTTCAACAAGAACGAGCACCCGATCTTCATCGGCCTCGACAAGAAGCCCTACAAGCTCGATTCCCGTTTTGCCAATGGCGGCTACGGCACCTCGATGCCGGGGCTCGAGGTCCAGGCTGGTCTGCAGGCAAGGTTCTAAGTGCGCCGCACAGTTCTCGCCTTCGCCTGCCTACTCGGCGTTGCGACACCTGCCGTCGCGGAACCGATCCGGCTGACCGACGCGCTTGGCCGAACGGTCGAGATTGCGCTGCCGCCGCAGCGCATCGTACCGATCTTTGCCTCCAACACCGAGCTCGCGGCGACGCTCGGGCTATCCGATCGCATTGTCGGAGTGGAGGCCTATACCCGCTTCCCGCCCGAGATGACGAAAAAGCCGCAGGTGGGAGGCCGGCTCGGCTTCTCAGTCGACGCAATCGTCGCGCAACGCCCGGACCTCCTGATCGTGACTCCGGCGCGCCAAGCCATGCACCAGCTGATCGACCCGATGACGCGGCTCGGCGTACCAGTCGTCGTCCTTCTGGCTCGCAGCGTCGCGGAGGTGATGGACAATCTGCGCCTCGTCGGCCGGGCCGCCGGCGTGCCCGAGCGCGGAGAGGCGGTGGCGGCTGCGCTCGAGGCGCGGCTGGCGGCCGTGCAACATGTCATGCCGGCGATCCGCCCTCGCGTCGTGATGATCACCGGCAAGCTCGGCAATGGACTCGTGCTGATCGCGCGTGCCGACACCTATACGGGCGACGCCATCGTCAAGGCCGGCGGCCGCCATGCCCTCGAACGCAGCATCGTCGCCCATGTCTCGCCCGAGGCGATCGTGGCCGCGGACCCCGACGTGCTGCTCTTCGCAGGGACGAAGGCTGATCTCGATGCGCTTGTGGCGCAGCCCGGCTGGCGCCTGTCGCGGGCCGTGCGCGAGGGACGCGCCCACACGGTCGCCCGCGCCGAGTTCCTGATCCCAGGACCGAGAACCGTCGACGGCATCGAAAAGCTTGCGGTCTTGCTGCGGAGCCAAGGCCAATGAAGACGCGATTCGCCATGATGGCCGCGCTCCTCGCGGCGGCGCTTCTGTTCGCCGCCATGGCGGGACATGACTGGGCCTCGCCGCGGAGGCTGCTGCAGGCGCTGTCGGGCGCGGCGGACATGGAAAGCCGGCTGCTGCTGGTCTGGAGGCTGCCTCGGGTCGTCGCCTCGGCCCTGGTCGGCGCGCTGCTGGGGCTCGGCGGGGCGATTTTCCAGGGCGTGTTCCGCAATCCGCTGGCTGAGCCTTATCTGCTCGGCGCATCGGGCGGAGCGGCGATCGGCGCGACGATCGCCTTGCTCGTACCGCTCGGCCTTCCCGGCGGCCCGGTCCTGGCCGCGCTCTCCTTCGCCGGGGCGTGGGGAGCGACGTGGCTGGTGCTCGCCGTCTCCGGGCTCCATGGCAGGCCGGACACGGCGGGGCTGCTGCTCGCCGGCGTTGCGGTCGCCGCAATGCTCGGTGCCTTGCGCTCCTTCCTCATGCTGGCGCTGTCTGACGACACGGTGAATCTGCAGGTTGTCCTCAGTTGGACGCTGGGTGGCATCCAGACACCGGACGTCATCGGGCTGCTGTTGCTCGCAGCCTTCGTCGGGGCAGGGCTGGCGCTGGCGCTCTGGCTTGCGCACGGGCTCGACCTTCTCGGACTCGGCGACGAGCAGGCTTTCGCTTTCGGGCTCGATCCGGCGCGTTTCGCGCGGCGCGCCGTGCTGGTCGGCGCCGCGATCGTCGCGGCGGCGGTGGCGTTCGGCGGCCTCGTCGCCTTCGTCGGCCTGATCGCGCCGCATCTCGCGCGCTGGTGGATCGGGCCCCGACACCGCGCGCTGATGCCGTCCAGCGCTCTCATCGGAGCGGCGCTGGTCGCCGTCTGCGACGGGATCGCGCGTGCCGTGCTGCCGCCCGCGGAAATTCCGCTCGGACTGGTAACGGCCCTCATCGGCGGCCCGTTTTTCCTCCTGCTCCTGGCGAGGAGGCTGAAGACATGACGCGGATCGAATGTCGCGACCTCGGCGCGCGGGCAGGCGGAGCCATATTGCTCGACGATGTCAGCCTGGTCTTCGAGGCGCCTGCTCTCATCGGCATTCTCGGGCCGAACGGTGCGGGCAAGTCGACGCTGCTGCGTTGCCTCGCCGGTTATCGGCGCCCAGATCGCGGCGAGGTGCGTTGGGCCGGTCGACCCCTTTCGTCCTGGACCGCGGCGGAACGGGGCGCGGCCTGCGGTTACTGCCCGCAGCAGTTCGAGCCCGCCTGGGACTACTCGGTGGCCGAGATCGTCGCACTCGGCCACGACCGCAGTCCGGCCGGCACGCCCATTGTCGACCGGACGCTGCAGGAATACGGTGTCGAAGCGCTCTCCAAACGGCGTTGGAGCCAGCTCTCGGGGGGAGAACGGGCCCGCACGATGCTGGCGGCGACCCTGGCGACCAAGCCGCCGCTCGTGCTTGCTGACGAACCTGGCGCCGCCCTCGACATGCATCATCGGCTCGCGCTCCTTCAGCGACTGAAGATCTATTCGGGAAGCGCCCTGGTGATCCTCGTGATGCACGATCTCGACCTTGCGCTGCGCTTCTGCGATCGCCTTGTTCTGCTCGACCATGGCAAAGTCGCTGCCGACAAGACGCCGGCAGCCATGGTCGACGAGCCGGGATTCGCGGCGGCGTTTCGCTTGCGTTTGCAAACGGAACCGCGCCGCGCCGACTTCGACTGGGTGATAGGCATCGGTTGATGCCGTAATCCAGGTTTCGAGGATGTCATCCACTCGCTCGCCGTTGGCAGGCAGGGCTTGCGGCCAGCGCCCGCGACGCTCGGTCGGGCGCAGGCTTTCGCCAGCTCATTCTCTTTTGGCGGTTGCTCCGGGAGTGTCGATATGGTGCCTGGGAAAGAGCCAAGCGGACTTCCCAGGCAGTATCGGCGGTCCTCCCGGCTCAGTTGCTGCTTGTGCGCTCGCGACGGCGGCCGACGAGAAAGCGATCGATCGAGCGACGAACGAGATCGTGATCGTCAGCGGCGAAATGGATGTTGCTCGCCACGATCCCATAGAGGCTCGCTCTTGCAAGTTCGGGGTCAGCGGTGACGCGGCACCGCGATTGAAGTGCCGTCCAGGCGCCGTCGACTGCAGCATGGACACGTGCGATGTCCACCGGGTCGATCAGCACCGCGAATGGATCGGGGTCGCAAGAAACGCAGTCATCCACGGGCAAGGCTTGTCTCTCAGGCTGGTCAATCACCGGCTGGGAACGCCTCGCGATGCGCCTGGTTCCTCCTCAGACAAAAAAGTGCACCGCCGGCACGACCCGACGGGACAAGATCGGCCGAGACAAGGTTCGATGATGGGCCGGTACGGCTCTCCTCACTCGTCGGGAACGCAATTTCCAAGGCCTACCTGCCGAGCAGCCGCTATCGGGGGCGGCCTCGTCGTCGAAGGCGCCGGCCTCGAACTTCTGGATCCAGTTGCGCGACAGATCGTGTCATCGAGCAAGGGTGTGAAGCGTCTCCCCCCAAGTAACCCTGCGCCATCTGGCGCTTGAACTCGATGCTGTGAGAGGGGTCTCGAACAATGGGCCAGAACGCAGCCAGATCTTCCGAACCGCTTCTTCAGCAGCGTGTCGAGGCTTTGCGCCAGCCCGCTGCTCAACCCGATACTCGCGACATTGAAGAAGCCGTAGCCGTTGACCTTACCGACATCGACCTGCCGCATCTGGCCGCGGGTGATGGCGTCGGCTGCACCGACCAGGTCCATCGGCATGTCGAGGGTTCGCGCCAGGTCGCCTGGAAGGGGACATTCGCAGCCAGCAGTAGAGCTTTGCTCTCCGTCGCGGATGGCCGAGGAGCGCGCTGCATTCGCGCAAATCAAGATGGATGCGCGATGCAAGGAGAGCGAAGGCCAAGCATTTCGGATCGCGTCCTACCCAGGCCGAAAACTGAATCAGGTTCATGTGTCGCTCTAAATTTCGCGTTTTAGCCGGCACCGGAACTTGGGCACACTCTGCGCTCCGGAAACTGGATCGCGAGAGGCAGAGCTTGAACATTCCACGATGGGTCGCGTCTTCCGGATCGCACCCGGTTGCTCTCGCCGAGATGGCCCACGCCATCCGGTTCCTCTCGGTCGACGCCATTCTCGCTGCCGGCGAAGGCCATCAAGGCGTGCCGCTCGGCATGGCCGAGATCGCCACCGCCCTCTACGCCAGGCATCTGAGATTCGACCCGGCAGCCCCGACCTGGCCCGACCGCGACCGTGTCGTGCTGTCGAACGGCCACGGCTCGATGCTGCTCTATTCCCTGCTCCTCTTGACCGGCTACCCCCATTTTCCGCTGGACGCGGTGAAGAGCTTTCGTGAACTCGGCTCACCTTGCGCCGGGCATCCCGAGTACGAGCCGGCGGCCGGCATCGAGACCACCACAGGCCCGCTCGGCCAAGGTATCGCCAATGCGCTGGGTATGGCGATCGCGGAGGCTTCGCTGAATGCTCGGTTCGGCAATGAACTCATTGACCACCGGACCTGGGCCTTCGTCGGCGATGGCTGCCTGCAGGAGGGCCTCGGGCAGGAGGTCATCCAACTCGCCGGCCATTTGCGGCTGGGCAAGCTCACGTTCTTCTGGGACGACAACGCCATCACCGATGACGGTGGGACCGAGCTCTCGATTTCCGAGGATGTTGCCGAACGCTTTCGCGTCGCCGACTGGCATGTCCAGGAGATCGACGGCCACGACATCGCTGCGATCGATGCGGCGATTGACGCCGCCAAGATCGATCCGCGCCCGTCGCTGATCGCCTGCAAGACGGTGATCGCGCGCGGCATTCCGCGCCTCGAGGGGCAACGCGGCGGTCATTCCGGCAAGCTCTTCCCGGAGGATCGCGCCGGCATGGCCGAGCGCTTGGGCTGGACGGGCGGATCGTTCGAGATCACCGAGCCGGTAGCGACGGCCTGGCGATCAACCGCAGAGCGCGGGGCGCAGGAACGCGTCGCCTGGACCGAGCGGCTCGCTGGGGCGAGCAACGTCGTGCGCGACGAATTCGAGCGCGTGCATGAGCGCACACTGCAAGCCGGCTGGCGCGAGGCCATCCACGCCTTCAAGGCGTGCGCCGCGCAGGGCGGCAAAGCCGAATTCTCGATCACGGCCTCGGGCGAGATCGCAGCTGCGCTCTACGACGTGCTGCCCGAAATGATGACGGCCTGCGCCGATCTGGAGGCGCCGACCAACCACAAGCGCCAGCTTGCCGCCTTCGACGCCAGAGATCGGGCCGGCCGCTATCTCCATTGCGGCGTGCGTGAGCATGCGATGGGCGCGCTCGCCAACGGCATGGCCGCGCATGGCGGCGTGATGCCGCTCGCCGTGACCTATCTGCCGTTCTCGGATTATGAGCGGCCGGCGATGCGCATGGCGGCGCTCATGGGCCTGCCGACGCTGTTCGTCTTCAGCCACGACTCGATCGGCATCGGCAAGAACGGGCCGACGCACCAGCCCGTCGAGATCATCGCCTCGCTGCGGGCGATGCCGAACATGCTGGTGCTGCGCCCCTGCGACGCCGTCGAGGCGGCCGAAGCCTGGGAGATCGCGCTCGAGCATCGCACTGGACCCGCCTCGCTTGTCTTCGCGCGCCAGAGCCTGCCGCAGCTGCGGCGCGACGGCGGTCCCGAGAATCGCTCGGCACGCGGGGCCTATGTGCTGGCCGAAGCCGAAGGCGGCGAGCGCAAGGTGACGCTGCTCTCGACCGGCTCGGAGGTGCAGATCGCGCTTGCCGCCCGCGAACTGCTGCAGCGCGACGGCATTCCCACCGCCGTCGTCTCGATGCCGTGCTGGAGCCTGTTCGAGGCGCAGGACCGCGCCTATCGGCGGGAGATTCTGGGCGAGGCTTGCGTGCGCGTCGCGGTCGAGGCCGCCGTGAAATTCGGCTGGGAGCGCTGGATCGGCGAAGATGGCGGCTTCGTCGGCATGAGTGGCTTCGGTGCGTCCGGGCCGGCCGAGGAGCTCTACAGGCATTTCGGCATTACCGCCGAGGCGGTCGCTGAAGAAGCTCGCTTGCGCCTGCGAGCCTGACGAAAGGGCGCGTTGCTCCGATCAGACAGCGGCAGGCCGCGGCGGACGGAGCATCGGGGTCAGGACCGGCGACGATCCGATCTGGATGGTTCCGAGAATGTCGAAGCCATGCCGCTGATAGAGCGGGATGTTCCGCGGATTCGACGATTCCAGATAGGCTGCGACGCCGTCGCGGTCGCAGCGCGCGAGAGCGTGACGCATGAGCGCGCTGCCGATTCCCCGGCCCTGACGCGCTGGATCGGTGCCGATCAACGGCAGATACCAGTGCGGGACCTCCGGATGATAGCGCGCCATCGCATCGAACATGGCGCCGACATCGGGCAGGATCGCCGGATCGGCGTTCTCCTGGATGAGGCGATCGAGCGTCTCGATGTCGGGCTCCACGCCGGGCGGCAGCCACATCGCCGCGCCACCGCCATCCTCGCTCACATAGGCGCTGTCGCTCTCATAGGCGGCGGCGCCGAAGGCGCGGATCAGCTCGGGCATCACGGCGAGATAGGCTTTCGGGTCTCTCAGGGACCAGCGCGCCATCGGATCGGTCGCGAACGCGAGCGTGATGAGGGCGGAGACGGCGCTCTCCTCATTGCGGGAGGCGGAACGGACGGCAATGGTCGCCATGGGATGGGCCCCGATCTCTACGGTCGACCCAGCGGATATGGGATCGCCGCCATGGCCATGCCATGACGGAGAGCCCGCAAGAGTCAGGATGCGGACGGGTGCCGGCCGTCAGGCGCCCGCGCAAAGAGTTTCGCAACCCGCTCAGTAGATCGTCAGCGCCGGCACATAGCTCACCAGCAGCAGCACGATCATCGCCACCCCGAAGAAGGGCCAGAGCTCGCGTGTCGTCTCGCCGAGCGAGGTCCGGGCGATCGAGGTCGAGATGAACAAGGTCGTGCCGATCGGCGGCGTGTAGAGGCCGATGCCGAGATTGAGCACCATGATGATGCCGAGCTGGACGGGATCGAGTCCGATCGATGCGGCCAGCGGTACGAAGATCGGTCCGAGCAGCAGGATCGCCGGCGGCAGGTCGATCGGCATGCCGACGAGCAGCAGCAGGATGTTCATAGCCAGGATGACGAAATAGGGGTTCGAGGTCGTCGCCGAGACCCATTCAGCAAAGCGCTGCGGCACCTGGTCGAAGGTCAGGATCCAGCCGACGATGGCGCTGCCCATGATGACCAGCATCACCACGCCGGTCGCGACGCCGGCCTCGACCATGCTGACCCGGAACCGGCGCCAGCTCATGTCGCGATAGAGCACGACGCTCAGCACCAGCGCATAGAGCACGGCGAGGACGGCGATCTCGGTCGGCGTCGCGATGCCGAAGCGCAGGCCGAGCAGGATGAAGACCGGCATCAGCAGCGCCGGCATGCTGCGCCAGGCCAGCCGGGCGAGCTCCGCCTTGGAGACTGGAGCTTCCGGCGAGACATAGCCGCGGCGCCGCGCGATCCAGCTGCACAAAACGATGAAGCCGCCGGCCATCAGCAGGCCGGGCAGGATGCCGGCGGTGAAGAGGTCGGCGATCGAGACGTTCGAGACCAGCGAATAGAGGATCAGCGGGATCGAGGGCGGGATCAGAATGTCGATGATCGCCGAGGTCGCATTGTTGGCGGCGCAGAGCGGGGCCGGATAGCCCTGCCGCTTCTGCCAGGGGATCAGCACCGACCCGAGCGCGCTGGCATTGGCGACCGCGCTGCCGGATACGCCGCCGAACACCACCGAGGCGACCACCGTGGTCGAGAGCGGCCCGCCGCGCCAGCGCTGCATCGCCTTGGAGGCGAAGGCGAGCAACTCGTTGCCCAACGCCCCGCCGAGCATGAGCGAGCCCGCCAGCATGAAGAAGGGCAGCGCCAGCATCGGGAAGGACTGGGTCTGCTGGTACATCTGCTGGGCGATGATCGTCAGCGGGATCTGGCCCTGCACCAGCAGGGCCGTGCCCGCCGCGACGATCAGCGCATGGCCGACCGGGATGGCGAGCAGCATCAGGATGGTGAAGGAGACGATGAGGGTGAGGCTCATGCGACCTGCTCCTCAGGCGCCGGGACAGGCATCGCTTCCGGCCCCAGCAGGGCGACGCGCACCGCCTGCGTCGTGGTGACGACGATGATGAGCGCCAGTCCGATCGCGAGGGTGTAGTAGCCGTAGCTCGCCGGGATCCCCATCACCGGGGAGCGGTCGATCCAGAGCATCTCGGCGAGCAGCAGGATGTCCTTGCTGAGCAGGATATAGCTGCCGATCACGATGGCATGCCCGACCAACAGCATGATCCGCGCGCCCTGCCGGCCGAGCATGGCGAGGACGGTCTCAACCGCCATGTGCCCGCCCTTCTGCACGCCGAGCACGACGCCCGCCATGATGAAGACCGGGAACAGCCGCTCCGGCAGCTCCTGCGCGAAGCGAAAGCCGCCGGAATCGAGCGCATAGCGGGCGCCGACATTGGCGGCGAGCATGGCGAGCAGCGCCGAGCCGACCGCGATGACGACGATCTCGCAGAACCTGGCAACGAGGCGGTCGACGCCATCGGCCAGGGCGATGGCGCTGGCGCGCCACCCCGTCTCGGGCTGCCTGTCCATGACGTCAGCCTCGGGCCGCCTTGGCCAGTCGGTCGACGAAATCGCCGAACGGCTTGCTCTTCCAGGCGTCGTAGACCTTGGCGGAAGCGTCGCGGAAAGCAGCCATGTCGGCCTCGTTGACCTGCAGCTTCGGGTTCGCCTTGAATTCGGCGGCAAACTTGGTCTCGGCGTCGAGGAAGAGCTTGCGCTGCAACTCGCCTGCATCCTTAGCCGTCGCCTTGACCACCTCGCGATCGGCCGGCGACAGGCGCATCCAGGTGATCTGCGACATCAGGAAAGGCGAGCACTCCCATTTATGCGCCGAGAGCGAGATGAAGCGGTTGACCTCGAAGAGCTTGGACGAGGCGATGTTGACGAGCGGGTTCTCCTGGCCGTCGACGACGCCCTGCTGGAGCGCGACGTAGAGCTCGCCGAAGGAGATCTGCTCGGTGCCGGCGCCGAGCGCCTGGAAGATGTCGATCGTCATCGGATCGGGCGGCGTGCGAATCTTGAGGCCCTTCAGGTCGGCCGGCTTCACGACCGGGCGCTTGCTGTTGGTGATGTGGCGGATGCCATTGTCCCACCAGCCGAGCGGCACCATGCCGATCTTGGCGAAGCGCTGGTCGAACTCGGCGCCGATCGGGCCTTCGAGCACCTTGAAGGCCGCAGCGGAATTCGGGAACAGGAACGGCAGGCCGAGCGCCGCCAGCTCCGGCAGCAGGGCCGAGGTCGAGCCCTGGCTGTTGACGGTCATGTCGACCGCGCCGGTGCGCAGGCTGGTCAGGAGCGATTGCTCGTTGCCGAGCTGCTCGGCGCCAGCGACGCGGACTGCCAGGCGGCCATTGGTGCGTTCCTTGAGCAGCTCGCCGAATTTGTCGGCCGCGATCCAGCGGGGATTGCCGGCGGCGGCGTTGTGGCCGAGCGTCATGGTGACCTGCGCCTGCGCGCCGCGCGGCAGGGTCAGCACGGCAGGCATCGCCAGCCCTGCTGCGAGCAGGCTCCGGCGGCTGAAGCCTTCGGCCGGCAGATCGATCTTCGTCATGTCATCCTCCCATTTTCGCCGTTTCGACGGCTCTTGCTGCTTGTTCCGGATCAGGTCGCGTCACGCCCCTGCATTGCGCGGTAGGCGGCGATCACCTGGCTGTCGTCGCGTGCGCCGAGACCGCGCCCCGAGACCGACAGGAAGAGCTGGTGGGCGAGCGCCGCCATCGGCAGCGCCGCCTTGGCATCGCGCCCCGCTTCGAGGACGATGCCGAGATCCTTGACGAAGATGTCGACCGCGCTGGTCACGCGCGGCTCGCGCTCCAGCATGCGGGCGCCGCGATCTCTCAGCATCCAGCTCGACGCGGCCGAGCCGGAGACGATGTCGAGCATGGCCGTGGTATCGACGCCGAGCTTCTCGGCCAGCGACAGCGCCTCCGCCGCGATGGCGAGATGGGCGCCGCAGAGCAGCTGGTTGACGGCCTTCGCCGTCGCTCCCTGTCCCGGCTCTTCGCCCATGAAGACGACCTTGGAGCCCATGGCGTCGAGTACCGGCTTCACCGCCTCGAAGATGGGCCGCCGCGCCGCCGCCATGATGGTCAGGCTGCCTGCCTCTGCCCCCACTACCCCGCCGGAGACCGGCGCATCGACCAGCTTATGCCCGGCCGCCTCGACACGGACGGCGAGCGCCGCGACGGCCGCCGGCGGGCAGGTCGCCATCAGGATGACGGTGCCGCCCGGGGCTAGCTGCGTGAGTGCGCCCTGGCTGAACAGGATGCCCTCGGCCTGCGCCGCATTGACGACCATGAGTACGGCTGCGTCCCGGCCGGCGAACGCCTCGGCGAGCGAACCGGCAGCTTCCCCGCCGGCAGCCTGCAAGGCGCCGCGGGCCTCGGCTCGCAGGTCGAAGCCGGTCACGGCAAAGCCGGCCTTGCCCAGGTTGATCGCCATGGGCAGGCCCATCGAGCCCAGCCCCACGAAACCGATCGTCTTCATCATCCCTCCCCGTCGCGTGCTCCTCTTGGCGAGAGCCACAGCGTGCTTTCGGCTATTTCAGCCAGCCCTTGACCCGGTTGCAGAGAGCCTCGGTCGAGATGCCATAGCGGTCGTGCAGCGTCGGCAGCGCCCCGGCCGCGAGGAACTCGTCCGGCAGGCCGACCATGCGGAAAGCGGGATGCACGCCCTCGCGCATCAGCAGGCCGGCGACGGCCTCGCCGAGCCCGCCATTGACAGTGTGGTTCTCGGCCACGACGACGAGCCGGCCCAGCTTGGCGCAGGCTGCGAGAATCGTCGCGCTGTCGAGCGGCTTGATTGTCGGCACATGCAGGACGCCTACATCGATGCGGTCCTGCTCCAGCGCCTTCGCCGCTTCGAGCGCCCGCATCGTCATGATGCCGGAGGAGATGAACAGGACCTCGTAGCCGTCGCGCAGCAGCTTGGCCTTGCCGAGTTCGAAGGAATATCCGTACTCGTCGAGCACGAGCGGCACCTGGCCGCGCAGCAGGCGCATGTAGACCGGGCCCTTGTGCCGCGCCATCGCCGGCACGACCTGCTCGATCTCGTGCGCGTCGCAGGGGTCGATCACCACCATGTTCGGCATGGCGCGGAACAGCGCGAGATCCTCGGTCGCCTGGTGCGACGGCCCATAGCCCGAGGTCAGGCCCGGCAGCGCGCAGGCGATCTTCACATTGCGGTCTTCCTCCGCGATCGTCTGGTGGATGAAGTCGTAGGCGCGGCGCGAGGCGAAGACGGCATAGGTCGTCGCGAACGGCGTGAAGCCTTCCGACGCAAGACCGGAGGCGGCGCCGAACAGAAGCTGCTCGGCCATGCCCATCTGGTAATGCCGGTCGGGAAAGGCCTGCGCGAAGATGTGCAGGTCGGTGTATTTGCCGAGGTCGGCGGTCATGCCGACGATGGAAGCGTCCTGCTTCGCGAGCTCGACCAGCGCATGGCCGAACGGCGCGGGCTTCGTGCGCTGCCCCTCGCCGGCGATCGAGGCGATCATCGCCGAGGTGGTCAGGCGCGGCTTGCCGGAGTCGCTCTTGTCGGGGCCATTTTTGGCGGCGGGCTTCATGACGGCTTCCTCTCGTCGAGCGCCGCGAGCGCGAGCTGCCATTCATGGGCTTCCACCCGGATGAAGTGGTTCTTCTCGCGCGCCTCGAGGAAGGGCACGCCCTTGCCCATCAGCGTGTCGGCGATGATCATGCTGGGCCTGCCCGTCTGAGCCCTGGCGGCATCGAAGGCGGCGCGGACGGCGGAAAGATCGTTGCCGTCGACGCGCTGGGTGAACCAGCCGAAGGCTTGAAGCTTCTCCGCCAGCGGCTCGAAGCCCATGACCTTGGTCGAGGGGCCGTCGGCCTGCTGGTTGTTGACGTCGACGACGGCGATCAGGTTATCGAGCCCGTAATGGGCGGCGGACATGATCGCCTCCCAGACCGAGCCCTCATCGAGCTCGCCATCGGAGAACAGAGTATAGACGTAGGATGCGGAGCCCTTGCGCTTGAGGCCGAGGCATTTGCCGACCGCGATCGAGAGGCCGAGGCCGAGCGAGCCGCCGGACATCTCCATGCCGGGCGTGTAGCTTGCCATGCCCGACATCGGCAGCCGGCTTTCGTCCGAGCCATAGCTTTCGAGCTCGTCCTCGGGGATGACTCCCGCCTCGATCAGTGCGGCGTAAAGCGCGATCGCGTAGTGGCCGTTCGAGAGCAGGAAGCGGTCGCGCCCCTCCCAGTCCGGATCGTCCGGCCGGTAGCGCATGGCGTGGAAATAGGCGACGGCGAGCACGTCGGCGATGTCGAGCGCCTGCGCGATATAGCCCTGGCCCTGCACCTCGCCCATCAGGATGGCGTGCCGGCGGATGTTCCAGGCGCGACGTTCGAGCGAGACGTTGTGGCCGAGAGGAGCGGTGCTCATGGCTCAGCCGTGGATCAGCATGCCGCCATTGACGTCGATGACGGCGCCGGTGACGTAGGCCGAGAGATCGGAGGCGAGGAAGAGATAGATGCCGGCGACGTCGCTGGCATCGCCGAGTCGCCCGAGCGGGATGCCCTTGATGATGTCCCTGCGCATCTCGTCAGTCAGCTTGCCGCCGGTGATGTCGGTCTGGATCAGGCCGGGGGTGACGCAGTTGACGCGAATGCCGTCGGGACCGAACTCGCGCGCCATCGCCTTGGCGAGGCCGAGCACGCCCGCCTTGGCCGAGGAGTAATGCGGCCCGCCGAAGATGCCGCCGCCGCGCTGCGCCGAGACCGAGGACATGCAGGCGATCGCGCCCTGCTTCCTGGCCTGCATGTGCGGGATGAAGACCTGGCTCAGGAACAGCACGCCCTTGCAGTTGATGTCCTGGACCCGGTCCCAGCTCGCCTCGTCGATCTCCAGCGTCTTCACCGGCTGGGTGACGCCGGCATTGTTGATCAGGATGTCGAGCTGGCCGAAGGCTGCGATCACCTGGTCCGCCGCCTTCTGGCATGAGGCCTTGTCGGCGACGTCGCAAGCGAGGCCGATATGCTGCGGGCCGAGCTCGGCGGCCGCCCCTTTCGCGGCGGCTTCGTCGATATCGAGGATCGCGATGCGTGCGCCATGGGCGGCGAACAGCCTGGCGGTGGCGAGGCCGATGCCGCGTGCGCTGGCCGCGCCCGAAATCGCGGCGGTCTTGTTCTGCAGGAGCATTCCATCCCTCGATCAGCAACTTCTTGTTGCCTGAGGGTGGCTCATGCTTTCGCGCATGAAAAACGCAAAGATTGCGCTATGAGGTGAATTACATTCATCTTTCGCCCGCCATGGCTGAAGTGCACCAGAGGGATTGTCATGCGACGCTTGCCGCTTTCCGCGCTCCAGGCTTTCGAGGCGGCCGCCCGGACGGGCTCGTTCCGCGCGGCCGGCGAGGAGCTCGGCATTTCACCGAGCGCGATCAGCCACGCGGTCCGCAAGCTTGAAATCCTGATGGGTGCCGCGCTGTTCGAGCGGCAGAGCCGCGCTGTACACCTCAACGTCGCGGGCGAAGCGCTGCTGCGCCACGTCGCGGCGGGATTCGACGAGATGCGGCAGGGCATCGAGACGGTTGGCGCCCGCTCCGGCAATCTGCTGCGGCTGCATTGCGCGCCGTCGATGGCGGCGCAATGGCTGCTGCCGCGCCTGCGCGACCTCCTCGCCAAGCAGCCCGGCCTCGAAGTACGACTGGCGGCGGGCGTCGATTACCCGCAATTCGAACATGACGAGTTCGACGCCGATATCTGCTACGGGCCGCCGCGGCAGGAGGGACTGATCGTCATCCCGCTCGGCGAGGAGACCGTCACCCCGCTCTGCGCGCCGGAGCTTGCCGAGCGGATCAGCTCACCCAAGGATCTGCTTGGCGCAAAACTCATCGAAAGCGACAACAAGCGGGTGCGCTGGACGAGTTGGTTCGGCGCCAACGACATCAGCCCGCCGGCGCCGCGCGGCTCGCGCTTCGATCGCTCGTTCATGGCGATCGCTGCGGCAGTGGACGGCCTCGGGATCGCGCTGGAATCGACGCGGTTGGCTGAGCGCGAGATCGCCGACGGCCGGCTGGTGGCGCCTCTGGCAGGGCGAGCGCAGGACGTGCGCTATGTCGGTCACTACCTGGTCTTTCCGCGCGTGGCGAAAGCACGCCGTTCGGTACGCATGTTCACCCAATGGCTGACGCAGGAGCTGAACCTGCCGCAGCCGAAGGTCTGACGGGTTTCCAGCGTGCCACGACCGGTAGCCATGCCGGCGCAATCCCTGATGCTGATCACCAGGGAACAGATATTGAAAAGGCCGATAGGCGGGTTCAGCTGGATTTCCGGGGTTTGTTCGCCGGGCTGCCGCAAGGGCCTTGGGCTGATGGCCGACTCTCGTCCTCAGCCAGGAAGCGAACATTTCAAAGTGGGCTTCTCCAGGCTGCGGCCGCCCCAAACTGAAGATCACGACAGGTCATTCGGGAAGAGCCGGTGGGACTTCCTGCCAGAACTCGACGACATCATCGAGAACGGGCGCTCGCCAGCTCATGGCGCGCGCGAGCGACGCCGCCGTTCCGGCGTGGCCGAGGCCCGCATAGGTCTTGAGCGTGACGGAGCGCGCACCGGCGCGGCGTAGTGCAGCGGCGAGCTGCTCGCTGTTGCGGGGCAGGACCGTGGTGTCGTCGGTGCCTGTCGCAAGCAGGATCGGCGGTGCGTCCTTGCGAGCGAAATGGATCGGCTGCGTTCGTTCCAGATTGCGGGCGTTGCCGAAGGCAGCCTTGGTCACGTCGATGTCCAGAGGCAGGAAATCATATGGGCCCGAAAGACCCACCGCCGAGCGAATGACACCGGGGGATAGGCCGACGCGCGCGAGATAGCTTCTGTCCAGCGTCAGCATCATCGCGTTGTAGGCGCCGGCCGAATGTCCCATGAGGTGAATCCTGCGCGGATCGCCGCCGTAACGCGCGACGTTGTCATGGACGAAGCGCAGGGCTGCTGCGCCATCTTCGATGAAGATGGGGAAGCGCACTTCCGGCACGAGCCGATAGTCGGCGATCACCGTGACGAAGCCGCGGCTTGCCAAGGCGTCGCCGACAAAGGCGTAACTCTCCTTGGCCCCGTTGGCCCATGAACCGCCATAGATGAAGAACACGACCGGCCTTCCTGAACCACCGCCGGCCGGAACGTAGATGTCCATCGTCTGGCGCGGGTGGCGGCCATAGGCGACGTCGCGGGCGCCTTCGTTCAGCGCGCCCGGCCGCAGCACGGCGCAGCCGGCGAGCGCCATGCTGGACAGCGCCGCCCCTACGGCCCGCCTCGAAAACAGAATGGTCATCGGCACCTTTGCATCTCGAGCCCCTGCGAATCTACGCCGGATGAGGCGCGCTGGATCGTCGGACCGTCGCGGCTGCATGGAAAAGAAATCCGGATTGGCGCGCGCTGCGTATCTGCAATCACCAAATCCTGGAGGTCGTCATGCGCTTCGTCGCCGGCTACGTCGCCTTTCTCGTCGCCTTCGGCATCTGCGATGCAGTCTGGCTCGGCACCATGACCGCCAGGCTCTATCGTCCGACGCTCGGCGACCTGATCGTCGAGCAGGTGCGCTATGTGCCGGCGGCCCTGTTCTATTTCGGCTTCCCGCTCGGCGTTCTGCATTTTGCGGTGATGCCGGCCCTGCGCGACGGCAATGCCGGCGCCGCGCTCGTCAACGGAGCCCTGATCGGCCTTCTCGCCTATGCCACCTATGATCTGACGAACTACGCGACGCTGCGGCCGTGGACGCTGACGATCACGCTCGCCGACATCGTCTACGGCACGGTGGTGGTCGGCTTCTGCAGCTGGGTCGCCTATGAGGCCGTGCGGCGCGCGGGCAGCTGGGGCTGGCTCTGATCGCCGGCCGCGAGCGGTCAGACGGGCCGGAGCCGATAGTGGTTGACGCCCCAGGCCTCGCCGCCTGCGTGGCCGAACAGCCCGCTCGTCGCCAGGAAGAACAGGCGCCAGCGCCGGCGCCATAACGGCGCAGCCTCGCCATAGGCCTCGCGCAGGATAGGTTCGATCGCCGGCAGATTGCGATCGAAATTCGCCAGCCAGTCCTCTGCCGTTCGCCGATAATGCTCGCCGCTCCAGCGCCATTCCTCCTCGACTGCGAAGAGATCGGAGAACTGGTGCGCCAGCGCCGCGCTCGGCATGATACCGCCGGTGAAGAAGTGCTGGGCGATCCAGTCGGCACTCTCGCCGACATCGAAGCGGTAGCAGCCGCGCGCATGAGCGAAGACGTGGATGAACAGGCGCCCGTCGGGCTTCAGCCAGCCATGGACGCGCCCGAGCAGCGCGCGCCAGTTGGCCATGTGCTCGAACATCTCGACCGAGACGACGCGATCGAAGCGCTCGTCGATGGCGAAGTCGTTCATGTCGGCGGTGATCACGCGCAGATTGCCTAAGCCGCGCCCGCGCGCGCGCTCTTCGATGAAGGCGCGCTGCGAGGCCGAGTTCGAGACCGAGACGATCCGTGCCTGCGGGTAGGCCTCCGCCATCCACAGCGAGAGCGAGCCCCAGCCACAGCCGAGCTCGAGGATTTCCTGTCCGTCGGCGAGGCCGGCATGCTCGGCGGTCAACGCCAGCGCCGCATCCTCGGCTGTCGCGAGACTGTCAGAAGGGTCGGCGTAAAAGCAGCAGGAGTATTTCCGCCTCGGCCCGAGGACCTGCTCGAAGAAGGCCGCCGGAACCTCGTAATGCTGGGCGTTGGCGGCATCCGTGTGCAGCGCGATCGGTCGTTCCGCCATTTCCCGGGCGAAGCCCGGCGCATTGCCTGGCTGGGTTGCGAGCGTGCGATCCGTTCGTCCCACCAGCGATGCGATGACCATGCGGCTGATCGCATCGGGTACGGGCAAGGCCTCGCCCCAGCTCGACAATCTCTGCATGATCGTCATGGCCTGGCTCCTTGTGGCGGCAGCGGGATGAAGGCGCTGGTCCGGCGCTGGTAGTCGCGATAGGCCGCTCCGTGCTTGGCGAGCATGTGCTCCTCCAGCGGCGGAATGCCGGAGACGCGGACGAGCAAGAGGGTGATCGCGGCGGGCGCGAGCCAGGCGAGCCAGCCCTGCGGGTAGGCCAGGCTGGAAGCGATCACGCCATAGGCGCACCAGAGAACAGCTTCGAAGAAGTAGTTGGGATGGCGCGAGAAGGCCCAGAGGCCGGTGTCGCAGACGCCGCCTCGTCCGGAACGAGCAAAGGCCCGAAGCTGCCGGTCGGCGATCGCGCCTCCAAGGATACCGACGAGGAAGATCGCCAGACCGAGCGCGTCCTGCGCTTGGCCGAGCGTGGCCGGATTGTGAGCCGCCAGGACGATGCCGATGGCGAGGGGGATGCTCGCGAGCGCCTGCAACTGCAGCAGCCGGGCCATTCTTGCGGGCGCCTGCGGCCCCCAGTCGCGCTTCATCCGGGCATAGCGCGGGTCGTCGGCGATACCCTTGGTGCGGCCGACAATGTGCAGGCCTAGGCGCAGCGCCCACGCCGCGACGAGGGCGGCGACGAACAGGCGGCGACCGAACGGGCCGTCGCCGAAGGGCAGGAGCGCGCCCGCGGCGCCGGTCACGCCGAGACCGAACGTCCAGATGACATCGATCCATCCGGAATTGCCGGTGCTGCGCTCGATCCTGGTCGCCAGCTGCATGGTCGCCGACATCGCGACCGCGATGAAGAGCAGCGCCGCAGCGAAAGAAGCCAAGGTCACAGCCGCACCAGCGGTTGAAGCAGCCGGCCGAGCCAGCCCTGGAACAGGACGTTGCCGGTCATGGCAACGAGGCAGGTGCACCCCTCGACGGGGTCGACACGCGGCGTGTGGTCGTGCCCGGCATCGGCTTCATCGAAGTCGCCGGCGGCATAGCGGCCATATTCGTGCTCATAGGCGCCGGACAGGATGGTCGTCCATTCGAAGCCGGTGTGCTTGTGGTGCGGCAGCGCGATCCCGGGACCGGCCCGCAACATGAAGACCCGCGCCTGCGCTCCGGGCACCTCGATGCGCCGCATCGCGACCCGGATGCCGATCGGCCGCCATGGCCCGAAGGCGTAGGGACGCAAAACATTCGGCATGTCCGGCTCGGCGGGTGGACGGGCAGCGATCGGATTGTTCGCGGGCTTCTGTCCAGATGGATCCGGGACGCCTCTTGCCATCGCAACCGGCTCGATGCGGTCGAGCAGGGCGCCCTGAACCGCCTGGAACTCCTGCACGAGGCGCCGGCTTTCGCTGTTCAGCTCGACATGCGCGGCGACAGCCAGCGCCAGACCTTCGTCGAGATGGCCGCCGGCAAAGGCGGCAAGGGTATCGTCGGATGGGCGATGGGCCGTGCTCATCGCAGATCCTCCAGTTTGCCGCGCAGATGCGACAAAGCGAGACGCAGCCGCGACTTCACCGTGCCGAGCGGGATCGCCAGGCGCTTCGCCACGTCCTGATGGCTGAACTCTTCCAGGAAGGCGAGTTCGACGACACGGTACTGGTCGGCGGACAATCCGGTCATCGCCGCCCTGATCCGCGCATCGCGCTCCGCTCCAGAGATGGTCTCGTCAGGCTGTTCAGGTCCGTCTTCATCGAGAATTTCATACACTTGCGAGAGTCGTGAACGCGCTTCGCGCCGGGCGATGTCGATGCGCCGGTTGCGCGCGATCGTGGCGATCCAGGTCGAGGCGTTCGCCTTGGCAGGATCGAACAGGGCGGCCTTGCGCCAGACCGTGAGCAGCGTTTCCTGCGCGATCTCCTCGGCCAGCTCGGCCGAGGTCCCGCCACGCATCAGCAACCCCTTCACGCGCGGCGCGAAGTGATCGAACAGCTCGGCGAACGCGTCCCGGTCGCCCGAGCGCGCGATCGCGGCAATCAAGGCATTGGCGTCGAACAAAGCGAAGAACCGACCTCCCGGCGCTGCGGCTAACGCCTCGCGCATATCTTCGACAGTCAGGGCGAACGCGGCAACCATGGCGAAGATACGGTGACGCGGCGGCGACGGATCACTGCGCTGGCCCGGCCGCTAGTCGGCCGACTTCCAGCCGACATCGCGGCAGACGAGGCGTCCGAGGATGCAACCGCGCGTGGTGAGTTCGCCCGGAGCGGTTTTGATGGTCATCGAATAGGACCAGTCCCGCTTGGGATCATAGGCGGTGCCGGAGAAGGAGCCGTCCGCCTGGCGCGCCAGCGTCATGATCAGCTTGTCGCCGGCTGCCTCGCCATTGCTGGCGTCGCCGATCCAAAGATTGGTGGCGCAGATCTTGTCGCCGCAGGGAGCGATACGAACGCGAGCGTTGCCGTCATCACGCAGCCAGGTGCCGTCGAGCGCGGTCGAGGCCGCACTCGCGGCCGATGGGGACGCGACGATCAGGGCGAGCAGAAGACGTCTCATGCGATGTCCTTTCCGCAAGTTACGTCCCTTCTACGCTCGCTGGTCCGTTCCGGTTTCACCGTCTGGCGCGATGTCCGGGTGTCGCTGGGCGAAAAGCCAGCCTATCAGCGCCGTCAGAGACGCCGCGCTCAGGAAGTTCAGGCGTTGCAGGGCGAGGTATTCCCGCGGCGAGTAGAGATGCAGCGGAGTCATGACGGCGTCGACGGGGACCAGATAGGCCGCGAAGCTCAGCGCCATGAAGCCGAGGGCACAAATGCGCTCGTCGCGGCGAAAGAGCAGGGCCGACAGCATCAGGCAGGGAAACAGGAAGGCTTCGACGCCCGAGGCGTTGCCGAAGGCAAAGCGGCAGAGCAGCGTGTTGCCGATCCCGGCGCACAGCAAAAGGCAGCGCCCGAGCCTGGAATTGCATCGCATCGCGCTCGGCACCAGCGCGAACAGCGGCGTCGAGAGGAAGGTCAGAAAGGCTGGCGAGATCATCGGCGACACGGCCCAGTAGAGATAGAGCGGATAGAAGGGCTGGTTCGAGACGATCACCAACGCCACGGTGTTGGCGATGGCTTCCCGCGGCCGCGGATGGGCGACATGGGCGCCCAGTGCCGCGAACAGACGCTTCAACCGCTTGGCGGGCATTGCCGGACCTCTGTTTGCCTCGTTCTGCTTTACGCGCGGCACGAGCGATCGGCTCACATCGCAGCGGCATTTCCGGAAGCCGGCGACAAATCCAAAGCGCAGCCCCCCGCGTATAGCCTTTCCGAAAAGCAAGGAATGGCTATGCCGCAGGCTCACCCACACCCGAAGAGGATCGCCGTCATCGGCGCGGGCATCACCGGGCTGTCGGCGGCTTGGCTGCTGGGACAGGCGCATGACGTCGTGCTGATCGAGGCCGAGCCGCGGCTCGGCGGGCATGCCAACACTGTGCTGGTGCCGGGAGACGATGGCGGGGAAACGCCGGTCGATACCGGCTTCATCGTCTACAACGAGAGGACCTACCCGAACTTCGTCGCCCTGCTCGACCATCTCGGCGTCGCGACGCAGCCGACCGAGATGTCCTTTGCCGTCTCGCTCGACGCTGGGCGCCTCGAATACAGCGGCACCGGCCTTGCCGGCCTGTTCGCGCAGCCGGGCAATCTCGCCAACCCGCGCTTCTGGGCCATGCTCCGGGGTCTCGTCCGCTTCTACCGTGACGCCACCCGCGATGCCCGGGCAGGAAGCGCCGCGGCAATGACGCTCGGCGAGTATCTGGCTGCCGGCGGCTATGGCGCCGCGTTCCGGGACGATCACCTGCTGCCGATGGCGGCGGCGATCTGGTCGGCTCCCTGCTCGGAGATCCTGTCCTATCCTGCCCAGGCCTTCCTGCGCTTCCATCATAATCATGGCCTGCTGCAACTGACCGACCGCCCGCTCTGGCGCACCGTCACCGGCGGCAGCGCGGTCTATGTCGAGCGGCTGCGCAGCCGGTTTCGCGGCAGCGTCCGGCTTGGCACACCGGCGCGGCAGGTCAGGCGCTCGCCGAACGAGGTGCTGGTTGCGGGCGACGGCTGGAGCGAGCGCTTCGACCAGGTCGTCTTCGCGACCCATGCCGACCGGACGCTGGCGCTGCTGGCCGATCCCGATCCGCTCGAAGCGAGTGCGCTCGGCGCCTTTCGCTACAGCCGCAACCGCGCCGTGCTGCATGGCGACGAGGCCTTGATGCCGCGCCGCCGCCGCGCCTGGGCGAGCTGGAACCATCTCGGCGAGCGCGCCCGGCCCGACGCCGCCTGCGCGGTCACCTACTGGATGAACCTCCTGCAGGACCTGCCCAGGCAGCGGCCGTTCTTCGTCACGTTGAACCCGCCCGAGACGCTGCGTGCCGAAACCATCCTGCGCGAAGAGGTCTACGAGCATCCGATCTTCGACCGGGCCGCGCTCGCAGCCCAGGAGCATCTGTGGACATTGCAGGGTGCGAGGCGCAGCTGGTTCTGCGGCGCCTATTTCGGCTCAGGCTTTCACGAGGACGGGCTGCAATCGGGCCTCGCCGTCGCCGAGGCGCTCGGCGACGTCCGGCGTCCCTGGAACGTCGCCAACGAATCCGGTCGCATCCCGCTCCCCGTCCGGCGCGAGCTGGCGGCATGACGCGCAGCGACACCTGGCAGTCCGCGCTCTATGTCGGCCGCGTCCGCCACAGCCGCTTCCGGCCGAAGCCGCATGCGCTGGCCTATCGCGTCTTCTGGATGCTGCTCGATCTCGACGAGATCAATGCCCTGGCAAAGCGATCCCACCTGTTCTCGCGCAACCACTTCAACCTCTACGCCTTCCGGGACGCCGATTACGGCGACCGCAGCGGCAGACCTTTGAAGGACCAGGTTGCGGAAGCGCTGGCGGCGGCGGGCATCGGCTGGGACGACGGCGCAGTGCGGCTGCTGACGATGCCGCGCATCCTCGGCTATGCCTTCAATCCGGTCAGCATCTACTTCTGCTACGGCCGCGATGGCGGCCTGCGGGCCACCATCTACGAGGTGCACAACACCTTCGGCGAGATCCACAGCTATGTCGCACCGGTCGGCGGGCAGGCGCGTCCCGTGCGGCAAGAGGCGGAAAAGCGCTTCCATGTCTCGCCCTTCATGGGGCTTGCCATGCGCTACGCCTTTCAGGTCGACCCGCCGGGCGAGCGCGTCGCGGTCGTGATCGACGGGCATGACGCCGAGGGCAGGCTGATCGCCGCCTCCCTCAGCGGCGAACGTCGCACGCTCGACGACCCGGCACTGCTGCGCCTGCTGGCGACCCACCCGCTGCTGACCTTGAAGGTCACCGCCGCCATCCATTGGCACGCGCTGCGTCTGCTGGCGAAGCGTGTGCGCTGGTGGACGCATCCTGCGCCGCCCGAGCATCGGTTCAGCACCGGCCGGGCGGCTCCTCTTCCGAAGGGATCGACGCAGCCATGAGGCTTCCCGACACCGAACGCCAGGCATCGATGGCCGAATCGTCGCTCTCGCTGCCGGGCGGCATCGGCCTCTCCCGCTGGTTCCTGCGCCGGCTGCTCTCGCAGATCGTCGTCGGCCGGCTGAGCATCGTCACGCCTGAAGGCGAGCAGCTTTGGAGTGGCTCTGCCGGTCCCGGCCCGCAGGCGGCGATTGTCCTGAAGAACTGGCGCGCCATGCGTCGGTTGATGCTCGACGGCGACATCGGCCTGGCCGAGGCCTATCGCGACGGCGATTTCACGACGCCCGACCTGACGGCGCTGATCGAACTCGGGGCGCGCAACGACGCGACGCTGCGCCGGCTGGTCTCCGGCACCTGGCCCGCGCGCCTGCTCAACCGTCTCAGGCACTGGCGCAACGCCAACAGCCGGACTGGCAGCCGCCGCAACATCACCGCTCACTATGATCTCGGCAACGACTTCTACCGGCATTGGCTGGATGGGAGCATGACCTACTCGTCCGCGCTCTACGAGGCGCCGACGGACACGCTGGAGGCCGCGCAACAGCGCAAGCTCGACAGGATCGTCGAGATGCTCGCGCTATCGGGCGGCGAGCACGTCCTCGAGATAGGCTGCGGCTGGGGCGCCCTGGCCGAGCGCCTGGCCCGCGAAGGCTGCCGCGTCACGGCGATCACGCTCTCGCCGTCGCAGCTCGACTACGCGCAAAGGCGGATCGCCGCGGCCGGGCTGGCGGACCGGGTCGACCTTCGCCTCCAGGATTATCGCGACGTTGTCGGCACGTTCGATCGCATCGTCTCGATCGAGATGATCGAGGCGGTGGGGCGCGATTACTGGCCGACCTATTTTGCCGCCTTGAGCGGTTCGCTGACGCCCCATGGTCATGCGGTGCTGCAGGCGATCACCATCGACGACGCGCTGTTCGAGCCGTACCAGCAGGGCACGGATTTCATCCAGCGCTTCATCTTTCCCGGCGGCTCTCTGCCGTCGGTTCCCGCGCTGACCGGCGCGGCGAAGGCGGCGGGGCTGGCCGAGATCGAGAGGCTCGGATTCGGCGCGAGCTACGCATCGACCTTGAAGGAATGGCGGCGGCGCTTCCTGGAGCACTGGCCGCAGATCGCCCCGCAAGGCTTCGACGAGCCGTTCCGCAGGCTCTGGGAGTTCTATCTGAGCTATTGCGAGGCTGGTTTCCGAGCCGGCACGATCGACGTCAGCCTGATCGCCTTGGGCCAGCGCCGATAGACCTTCGTAAGCTCACTTGCTTCTGCGCGCCCTTTGCGGATGAGCGGCCAGCGTGCGGACGTTCGTGCGACAAAAGTTGGCGGACAGTGCGATACCCGAAAGCGACATCCCGATGTCGGCTTGTCGAGACAACAGTCTTTCAATTCGGAACTAGGGACGCTCCACCACAGCGAGATGGCAGATGGCGAGCCATCCCTGGCGGCAATGCCCGACGTGAGCGGTCCCCCTCAAGCCGCTCGCGGTAAACGCAAGCCCGGCGCAAGGCTGCCGACATGCTTGAGATCGGTAATGAAGCGCTTGGTTTCGCTCTCTTTCGCCTGCTCGTCCGGCAGCCGCAGCAGATAAGAAGGGTGGACCGTTGCCAGCAACGGCGTGCCATCCGGCAGCGCAAGCTCGCGCCCGCGCGCCGACGCCAGCGAGCCGGCATGGCCGGTCAGCGCCTTCAGCGCGGTCGCGCCCAGCGCCACCACCAGCTGTGGCTTAACGAAGCCGAGCTCGAGATCGAGCCAGAAGCGGCAGGCCTTGACCTCGCCGGCATTCGGCTTCTCGTGGATGCGCCTCTTGCCCCGCAGCTGGAATTTGAAGTGCTTCACCGCATTGGTGACATAGGCTTGGGTGCGGTCGAGTCCGGCCTCCGCCATCGCCCGGTCGAAGACCTTGCCGGCCGGGCCGACAAAGGGCGTGCCGGCGAGGTCCTCCTGGTCGCCGGGCTGCTCGCCGACGAAGACGACCGGCGCACTGCGCGACCCCTCGCCGAAGACTGTCTGCGTCGCATCGCACCAGAGATCGCAGCGCCGGCAGGAGCGCGCGGCGGAAGCGGCCTCCTCCCAGCTCTCGATCGCCGAAAGGTCGGGCGCGGCCGGGTCGGGGGTCGAGGCAGCTGGCCGTCGCTTCTGCGGTGAGGTCGGAGCGCTCATGATCATTTCCTGCGTTCGCCTGGTGGCATCGGCGATCAGAGGAGAAATCAGTTCGGCCTCGGGCAGGTTCCGCCAGTATTTCACCGGCATCTCCGCCTTCATCGCCTTCGGCTTCAGCCGGGCCGGGTTGAAGATGCTGGCGTAGTAGGTCCGCCACCACTCCTCCATCGCGTCGCTGGTCGGCGCCTGTGCCCGCGTCGCCGCCTCGCCGAGCTTGAGCTCGCGCACGTCCCAGAGCAGCGTTCCCCGCGGCGTCAGGATCGTCCAGCGCATCGTGGTGAAGCGCTCGACGAAGAAGGGCGCGACCTTTTCCAGGATATGGTGCTCGGGATCGAACCAGGCGACGAAGGCCTCGCCGCCCTCTCCGTCATCGACCTCGCGGAAGCGCACGAAGGCGGTCATCTTGTGCATGTCGCGCCGGACCGAGCGTGCCAGGGCCTCGGCGCGGTGGACGTCGTGATCGGAGGCGATCTGGAGCAGCTCGCGCTCCTCCTGCAGGCGCCAGAGCAGGCGATAGAGCAGGTCGAAGCGCGCGGGATCGCTATGGCAGATCACCTGCTGCGCCAGCGTGATGAAGGCGCGCGGCACGCTCAAGCCCCTGCCCTCGCCACCCTCGACGACATCCTCGCCGAACAGGCCGGTATCATGATCGCCGACGCGCCAGTCGATCGCCGACGGCGCCACCAGCGCTTGCGCGAAGCGCCGGGCAAAACCGCGCCAGCCCTCGAAATCGGCGGGATGGGACAGACGCGCTACGAACATCAGAGCAGCACCAGTTGCTGCGGCTTCGGCGCCAGCTGCGCCTTCAGCCGCTCGCCGTCGAGCGTCGCGCCCGGCCGCCAATCGGCGGTGACGATGAACTGCCGGAGCACGCGCAGCGAACGCACCAGCCGCCCGACATCCTCCAGCCTCAGCCGCCGGAAGCGGCGCATGGCGAGGATGCGCTCGACACTGCGCGTGCCGAGCCCGGGAATGCGCAGCAGCAGTTCGCGCTCGGCGCGGTTGACGTCGACCGGGAAGCGGCCGCGATGGCGCAGGGCCCAGGCGAGCTTGGGATCGACGGAAAGGTCGAGCATGCCGCCCGGCGCCGCATCCATGATCTCGTCGACCTCGAAGCCGTAGAAGCGTGTCAGCCAGTCGGCCTGGTAGAGCCGGTGCTCGCGCATCAGCGGCGGCTCCGACAGCGGCAATTGCTTCGACGAATCCGGGATCGGGCTGAAGGCGGAATAGTAGACGCGGCGCAGGCCATAGGCGCCGTAGAGCTGGGCGCTGCGCTGCAGGATGGTGGCATCGCTGGCATCGTCGGCGCCGACGATCATCTGCGTGCTCTGCCCCGCCGGCGAGAAGGCCGGCGCCCGCTTCGAGCGTTCGCGCTCGGCTGCGGCCTCGTCGATCCGGAGCTTGAGGCCACCCATGGCGCTGCGGATATCGAGCGCCTGCTTTTCCGGCGCAAAGCGCTTGAGCGAGGTCTCGCTCGGCAGTTCGACATTGATCGAGACCCGGTCGGCGAACAGCGCGGCGCGGTCGATCAGATCCTGACTCGCGCTCGGGATCAGCTTGAGATGGATATAGCCGCGGAAATCATGTTCCAGCCGCAGGCTCTCGGCGACGCGCACCAGCTCGCCCATGGTGTAGTCCGGCGAGCGGATGATGCCGGAGGAGAGGAACAGGCCCTCGATATAGTTGCGCTTGTAGAAGTTCAGCGTCAGCGCCACGACCTCCTCGACCGAAAAACGCGCCCGCCGGACATTGCTCGAACTGCGGTTGATGCAGAAGACGCAGTCGTAAGAGCAGAAATTGGTCAGCAGGATTTTTAGCAGTGAGATGCAGCGTCCATCCGGCGCATAGGAATGGCAGATGCCCGAGCCCGTGGTCGAGCCAACGCCCTTGCCGCCGACCGAATTGCGCTCCGCCGTGCCCGAGGAGGCGCAGGAAGCGTCGTATTTCGCGGCGTCGCTGAGGATTTCCAGCTTCTGAAGCGTGGTGAGCTGCGCCAAGCGCGCCTCCATGTTCACTATATGTTCTATATTAGGCCAAACGCCTCCCTCCCGCCAGAGGTTCCACAGTGCATGATCGTCGCAGCATTGCTCCCTGGCAGTCGATGACAGAGCAATCTGCGCGCCGCCCGGCTGTCCTCGAGGCTACAGGAGACCCGAAGCACCGTTGGCAGTTTGCATCGAGGTTGAAGTTGCACCGGGACGAAACGGACGAGCATGCCCCTGGCCCATGTCGCTAACACGGGTAGGCCGCAACCGTCAGTTTCTGAGCGCGAAGCAGGCAGATCCTCGAAAAATGCGCAGAAATGTTTCTCGGAGAAATCACCGCTAAGAGCCGCTTGCCACGTGAGGCGGGGGAACGACGTCCAATTTTGAACCACCGTGCGCGAGGCGCTGCAGGTGTTCATCTCCTGTCTGCCGTCGTTCAGGTACAAAGTCGCGAATTGGCCCGTCAGCCTAGCCCAGGCGCGCCGTCGAGCGCCGCACCACGAGCTCCACCGGCAGCATCGTCGTCTCGGCAAAACGGCCGGAGACGAGCGCCATCAGCGTCTCCGCCGCCAATGTCCCGATTCGGCTGATCGGCAGATGGACGGTGGTCAGCGAAGGCGAGACATGGGCCGACATGTCGAGGCCGTCGATCCCGACGACAGAGCTTAAGACCGTCTTCGCTCGACCAGCTTGTGGGGCAGAACGCGCTCGCGATCACCTCCCTCTCGGTCCTCCGCGATGAGTTCGGCCACCGCCTGGCCGAAGGTGCCGTAGGGTATCAGGACGGAGGACAGCCACGGGGCGACCCAGTCGTTGAGCGGGTTGTCGTCGAAGCCATAGATTGGCAGGGAGACCGGGCGGGCGCTCTCTTCGATGAAGCGGTGCGCGCCGAAGGCGATCAGATCGCCGGTGCAGATCAGAGCGTCGTAGTCGGCGCCATCGCGTTGGAGCAGGCGGGCAGCGGCATAGCCGATCGCAAGATGCTCCTTCTCAGCGGGTCCCAGAACCAGGGACGGCGGGATCGGATGACCCGCCGCGGCAAAGCTCTCGACGATGGCTTCGACACGGGCCCGGGTCGCCGATGAGGCGAGGGGGGCGTGGATCAATGCCGGGTGCCTGATGCCATGGGCCAGCGCATGCGTGGCGACATCTCGCCCCGCCTGCACATTGTCGATGCCGACGAAGTCGCCATTCGGGTCGCCGGGGTCGCGGCGGTTGACGAAGATCAGGGGGGTAGGGCCGCCCCGCATCAGGTCCAGCATGGGGCTCGCCACCGCGCCGAGGAAGACGATCGCCCGGGCCTGCTGTGCTCGCATCTCGCGCAGATACTCGTCCTGCAGCTTCGGGTCGTCATGGGTGTCGCAGAGCACCATGACCAGCCCCTGCTGGCGCAGTGCCACTTCGGTCGAGGCGGCGATCGCCGCCATGGTCGGGTTGGCGAGGTTGGCGGCCAGCACGGCAACCAGCCGGCTTTGCCTCTGCCGCAGTGATTTGCCGGCACTCGAAGGGCGATAGTCGAGTTCGGCCACCGCCTGCCTGACCCTGGCGACCGTCTCGGCAGAGGCCTTGTTCGCGATGCCGTTCAGGACCCGGGAGACGGTCGCGATCGAGACACCGGCCCGCTCGGCCACATTGGCGATCGATGCCTGCTGGGCATCGGCCGGCTTGAGCGCCGTGCGCCGCATCGTCATCGCCGTCATTCGGTCCAGGGCCACAAAAACACTTGCGCTTTTATAGCGAGAGGTCATAGGGTGCAGCAAGGGTAAACGTTTACCCTCAACAAGACAGCACAGCAGAAGAGCGCAGCCCAATAGCGTTCACGGGAGGAAGCCATGAGGTTCTTGAAACGGATTGCCGCCGCCGCGGGTATCGTGATGGCGGGTGCGCTGCCCTCGGCCGCGCAGACGCTGACCGTCTGGCACGATCTCGGCGACAACGGCCTGAAATGGTTCGAGGCGATGTCCGCCGAATTCGCCAAGCAGCGGCCAGGCGTGACGGTGAAGTCGCTCAGCTACCCGACCGACCAGTGGTTCGGCCGTGTCATCAGCGCGCTGAACACCGATTCGGCGCCGGACCTGATCTACAACAACTACGAGCGCGTCATCCGCATCCAGGATCAGACTGGCAAGGTCTCGGACCTCAAGCCGGTGCTTGGCAAGGTCACCGACAAGGCCTTCCTCACCGACGACGATCTCAAGGTCGCGACCTACAAGGACCGGCAGATCATCATCCCGATCCAGCGCGTGCAGATGGGCTTCGGCGTGCGCAAGAGCTGGCTCGACAAGGTTGGCGAGACATTCCCCGAGACCTGGGAGGATGCCAAGCGCGTCGCTGGCAAGTTCCGCGACAATGATCCCGATGGCAACGGCAAGGCCGACACCTTCGGCTTCGCGCTCGAGGCGGCCAAGCCGCGCGATCTCATCCACATCCTCGATCTGTTCAGCTTCGGCACCGGCTTGCGCCACACGCTGATCGATCCCGCAGGCAACATCACCATCGACGAGCCGCGCCATGCGGCGGTGCTGGAGGAGTTCCTCAAGACCTATACGAGCTACAAATTCGTCGCGCCGGACACGATCAACCACTCCTTCACCGAGATGTACCAGGTGATCGAGGGCGGCCGCGGCGGCATGTTCCGCGTCGGCGACTGGAATGTGAAGAAGTGGGACGGCGAGAAGGTCCTCAACGGCGACTTCGTCGTCGGCAAATGGCCGAAATTCGCAGCCGACGAGACCAACTACGTCGTCATCGGCGGCATGCGCGGCATCGCCATCCCCGAGAACGCGCCCAACAAGGCACTGGCGCAGGACTTCGCCCAGTTCATGCTGAGCAAGGCGGCCCAGCAGGCCTCGCTCGACAATATCGGCGCGGCCGTGCGCGGTGACCTCGACGTCGCCGCCCTGTCGCCGCGCTCGCAGTATTTCGCCAAGGCCGAGGCGCCGCTCATCGCCTATGATTTCCCCGAGGCGGTGCATCCCTTCTATCCGGAGCTCGAAGCGGCCTTCCACAAGAAGCTGCTCTCCGGCATCGCCAAGCCGCCGGCGGACTGGAAGCCGTTCATCGCCGAGACGGCCAGGGAGATGCGCGAGCTCGCGGCAAAGCTGAAGGCCAAATAGCCTTAAGCGATATCGCGATTGCGGGCTGCGCTGCGCGCGCCCGCGGACGAGCCTCTACCGGAAGGGCAGACAGCATGACCACGACCCTTGAAACGGTCTGGCATAACCGGATCTTCTATCTCTTCGTCCTGCCCTTCGCGGTGCTGACGATCCTGTTCGGCGTCTGGCCGATCGTGCTGTCGATCATGGTGTCGTTCACGGCATCGGCGACGGCGCTGCGGCCGAACCCGACCTATGTCGGCTTCGCCAATTACGCGGCGATCTTCGCCGACCCGGCCTTTCTGGCTTCGCTGCTGCGCACCTTCCTCTATACGGCGGTCGCCGTTGTGGTGAATATCGGCTTCGCCTTCGGCATGGCGGTGCTGATCGACTCGCCGCTGCTGAGGCGCGGCGGCCTGCTTCTGCGCCTGGCGCTGTTCCTGCCGGTGGTGACGCCGGACGTCGCCGGTTATGTCGTCTGGCGCTGGCTCTACGACCGTTCCTTCGGCGCGATCAACGCGCTGTTCGACACCGTCGGCCTGCCGGCCTTCGCCGGGCTGACCACCGGACCGACGGCGATGATCTCGCTGCTGATCGCCGAGCTCTGGCACCATGCCGGCTTCTACATGCTGATCTTCCACGCCAACCTCGCCATCCGCGATCGGGCGCTGGAGGAAGCTGCGCATGTCGACGGCGCCACGGCCTGGCAGCGCTGGCGCTATGTGATCCTGCCGCAGCTCAAGCCGGCCTTCATCATCAACACCGTCTATGCGCTGATCCAGTTCCTGAAGACCTTCACCGTCGTGGTGGTGATGACCAAGGGTGGGCCGAACGAGGCGACAAACTTCGTCTCCTACTACGCCTACCAGCTCTTCGATCAGGGCCGCTATGGCGAGGCGACCGCGATGGCGAGCGTCCTCTTCCTGATCGTGATCGGCGTCTCCCTGACCATCTATCGCCTGGGCGACAGGGAGGCTGCGCGATGAGTGCCGATGCGCAGATGACGCGGATCAGCCGGCCGCTCCAGATCGCGGCTTACGCCTTCGCCGCGCTGGTCGGGCTCGCTTTCCTCTACCCCTATTGGTGGATGCTGGTCAGCGCCTTCCGTTCGACGCGGGCGATCATGGACGATCCGCTGCGGCTGCTGCCGGAGACGCTGGACCTCTCGATCTTCACCGAGATCGCCAGCCTCGGCGGCGTTTCGCTGGCACGCTACATCGCCAATTCGCTGGCGATCACCACGGCCTCGACCGTCCTCAGCGTCGTCGTCACCGCGCTCGGCGCCTACGCGCTGACCCGCAAGCCGCAGCTGCCGGGCTTCACCGCTCTGCGCTACGGCTTCCTCGTCACCATCATGTACCCCTACATGCTGCTGGTGATCCCGGTCTACCTGGTGATGTTCAAGCTCGGGCTGCTCGGTTCCTATGCCGGCATCGTGCTCTTCCTGGCGCTCGGACCGATCCAGTTCTTCCTGTTCGAGCAGTTCTTCCGGAAGATCCCGGGCGAGGTCATCGAGGCGGCGATCATCGACGGCGCCAACGAGGCGCAGATCCTGTTCCGCATCGTCCTGCCGATGGCGTCCTCGATCACCGTGACGGTGGCGCTGATCACCTTCCTGCTCAACTGGGCGCAGTGGTTCCCGGTGCTGGTGATCTCGAAGACGCCGGACACCTACACGCTCCCGGTGGCGCTGCTGTCGATGAACACCGAGCTGGGCGCGAATTTCCAGGGAATCATGGCGCTCGCCGTGATCACCACCCTGCCGGTGGCAGGGCTGTTCCTGCTCGCCCAGAAGCGGGTGATGGCGGGCATGGCGAGCGGGGCAGTCAAGGGATGAGCCTGATGTACGATGCGATATCGCAGACCGACCGGGCGGCGGCGATCGAGACCGCAAGGCAACGCTCGCTCGCCTGGCTCGCCGCGATGCAGGTGCCGGGCGCGCCGCGCGGCGTCATGCGCATCTCGGCGGCGCAGGATCATGCGCGCTGGCCGGGCGTCAGCCTCTACGGCACCTATAACGGCATCATGTGCCTCGATTTGATCGGGGGGCTAGACAGCTTCTCCGAGGCCGAGCGCGCCGCGCTCGTCGCCTGGCTCGAAGAGCACCGCCGCCTCGACGGCATCGTTCGCGTGCCCGGCATGACCGGCGAAGCCGTGTTCAAGAAGCCGGATCGCGACGAGACCTGGCGCTATATCGACTTCCACGTCACCAACTACACGCTCGGCGCCATCGATGCGCTGGAGCCGGGCCGGCGCCCGAACCTGACCTTCGCCAGGCCCTTCCTCGATCCGTTGAAGCTCAAGGCCTGGCTCGCCGATCGCGATCTCAACGACCCCTGGCAGGAAGGCAACAACATCGTCAATCTGGCGAGCTTCTTCCTGCTGCTGCGGCGGGACGGGGACGCCGCGATGCGGGCGCGCGTCGATGGCGCGCTCGAGATCCTCTATGGCTGGCACGACCGTAACCGCGAGCCGAGCACCGGGTTCTGGGGCGTTGGCCAGCTCTCTGACTCGACGCGCCTGCTGCACGCCTTCGCCGGCTCGATGCACAATTTCCATATCTGGTACCATGAGGGCCGCATCCCGGCCGCCTTCGACCGCTCGGTCGACTATGTGCTGTCGCTGCCGCCGCGCGTCGATTCCGCCTGCATCGACGTCGACGCCGTCGATGTCCTTGTCCATGGCCTCGCCTTGCTCGACCATCGCCGTGACGAGATCCGCCAGTGGCTGTCGAGCCTGCTCGACGCGCTCCTCGCCGATCAGAACGCCGATGGCGGCTTCTGCGATGTCCGCACCGGCATCCGCCGCCAGGACGGCTGGGTGAAGGGCTATGAGGAGCCGCAAGGGCTCTCCAACGGCTTCGCGACCTGGTTCCGCTGGATCGCGATCGCGATGATCGCCGATGTGCTGTTTCCGGGCCGCTGGAGCTGGCGCTTCCGCCGGATGATCGGCATCGGCTACCGGCTCGGAGCAGGATGATGGCCGCGGACGATCCCTTCCATCATCTCCACGACGAAGACTATGCCCGGCCTTATCTTTCCGGGCTCGTCGGAGCCGAGACCTATGTGCCTGTCAACGGCCGGCCGGTGCTGTCGCTCGCCGGCGACTGGCGCCTCACGCTCGACCTCTTCGACGAGGGCCTGCGCCAGAGATGGTTCGCGCTCGACGAGACGCCGCCTTCGCAATGGCCCCAGCCGCGCGATTACGAGATCGAGGCGGGCGAGCTCGTGCCGGTCCCGTCCTGCTGGAACCTGCTCAAGCCGGAATGGACCTATTTCGAGGGCGCCGCCTGGTACACGCGCCATCTCGACTGGCTGCGCGGCCCCGCCGGGGAGCGGGCGATCCTCAACATCGGCGCGGCCAACTATGCGGCTTTCATCTTCGTCAACGGCCGTTATGTCGGCGGCCATCGCGGCGGCTCGACGCCGTTCAGTCTCGATGTGACGGATGTCCTGCAGGACGGCCGCAACCGCCTGCAGGTCATGGTCGAGAACCGGCGCTCCCCGGTCCGCGTGCCGATGCAGCATATCGACTGGTTCAACTATGGCGGGCTCTATCGCGAGATCTCGCTGATGCGCCTGCCGGCGGCGTTCATCCGCGAGGCGCGCGCCGTGCTGCTGCCCGGGGGACGAGAGGCCCGGTTCGCGATCGTCCTGTCCGAGGCGGTCGATACGACCGCGCAGGTCGATGTTCCCGAGCTCGGCCTATCGCTCTCCGTCCTCATCCGCGGCGGCAGAGGTGAAGCGAAGATACCCTTTGCCGGGCGGACATGGTCGCCCGAGGCGCCCCGGCTCTACAATGTCCGGTTTTCCTGCGGCGCGGACCAGGTCGACGAGCGCATCGGCTTCCGAACGGTCGAGGCCCGCGGCACCGAGATTCTGCTGAACGGGGAAACGCTTCGTCTCAAGGGCGTCTGCGTCCACGAGGATGACCTGGCGCTCGGCAAGGTGTCCACCGAAGCGGATGTGCGCCGTCGCTTCCGCCATGTCAAAGAGCTCGGCGGCAATTTCCTGCGCCTGTCGCATTACCCGCACCATGAGCATGTCGCGCGGATCGCCGACGAGATGGGGCTGCTGCTCTGGGCCGAAATCCCGGTCTACTGGGCGATCGCCTTCGACAATCCCGACACCTATGTCGATGCCGAGAACCAGCTGCGCGAGCTGGTCGCCCGCGACATCAACCGCGCCAGCGTGATCCTTTGGGGCGTCGGCAACGAGAACGCCGACACCGATGCGCGCCTCTCCTTCATGGCGCGGCTCGCACAGGCCGCCAGACGCGCTGATCCGACCCGCCTGGTCGGCGCCGCCTGTCTGATCAACCGCGAGACCTTCGCGATCGAGGACCGGCTCGCCGAACATCTCGATGTGATCGGACTCAACGAGTATTTCGGCTGGTACGAGCCCGATTTCTCCGGGCTCGACCGCCTGCTCGCCAATTCGGACCCGGGCAAGCCGGTGATCGTCTCGGAGACCGGCGCCGATGCTCTGCCCGGCCACAGGGGCGCCGGCCGCGTCCTCTTCACCGAGGATTGGCAGGCCGAGTTCTATCGTCAGCAGGTCAGGCGCCTGGCTGCGACACCCTATGTCGCCGGGATCGCCGCCTGGTTGCTCTACGATTTCCGGACTGAGCGCCGCCAGACCCGCTTCCAGAAGGGATTCAATCGGAAAGGCCTGATCGCCGAGGACAAGACGACCCGCAAGCTGGCCTTCTGGGCGCTCTCGGAACTCTTCGCCGAATGGCGGTCCTGATTCAGTCGATGGAATGCCGTAAGGTGACCTGAGCCCTTAAAACAGGATCGCTTGGAGCTGGAGTTTTCCGCATCGTTTCCCTTGCCGGGAGGAGCGGACGACGATGAAGGTGAAGAGCCCCGAGTTTCGTAGACGCCATCGGACTACTATTGTGCCGCCGTTCGAACTCGACGGGTGACAGCATCCCGTTCCTGACGTGCTTGCGCTTCGGGTTGTGGAACATCTCGATGTCGTCGAACACGTCCTGCCTTGCCTTTTCGCGCATCCGATAGGTCTTGCGGCGGATTTGCTCGCGCTTGAGCAGGTTGAAGAAGCTCTCTGCCACGTTGAAGAAGCTCTCTGCCACGGCGTTGGCAGTTCCCGCGTCGGCTCATCGAATGCTCAAGATTGTAGTGCTTCAGGAAGGCTGCGCCATCCATGCTGGTGGACTGGGAGCCTTGATCCGCGCCAGCTCCCCGTTCAGACGGCGGATCTCCGCAGCCTGGTCGACACCAGCGGGGGGCGGTGGCTTCGAGAACTTCCGCTTCCGGGCGTAAAGCGAGTGCTGACCAATCCCGAGCCGCTTGGACACCTCCGCAACCGGATAGCGTCGCTCGGGAGCCTGCGCGCCCGTGTCACGGTTGAAATCATCCCTCTAATGACCGGCCCCATCATGGCCTCCTTGCCTCAAAATTGGGAAGAAGGCGCCCACAAATCCAGGGGCTATTCAATCAGTGACCGTCGAGATGCAAGGTCACTTCGTAGATCTCTGCTCCGGCCGAGTCCTTTACGACGACCGCAAGCTCCATGTGATCACCATTTGGGAGCTTTTCGCGATTCAGACCGGAAAGAAGCTCTTTCGCAGCATTCTTGGCGGCCTGGTCATTGGGCAGCTCAGTGCCCTCGTCGTCCATTTCGATATGGTCGCCATCGCGCGTGTGGAAGAAATACCGGGGCATGTCTGTCAAATGCGTCTCGCCCTCTGGTGTTCCAGACGCGCCTCACTTTTTAGAGTTGGCGTCGCGCAGATGGAGATAATCAGGGTCGAATTCAGCCAGTTTGCACAGGCCTTTCCAGTCCAGGATGGTCAGCTTGTTTGACCGCACGCGCACGAGCCCGGCCTGTCGGATCTCTCGCAGCTTCTTGTTCATGTGAACGGTGGAGAGCCCGAGCGCATCGGCGATTTCGGGCTGCGTCAGTGGTAGTTCGCAGGTCCTGCCGTCGGATAGGCCGATCGCGGTCATCTTGGTGATGAACTCGCAGAATAGATGGGCGATACGGCTCGGCGCCGAGCGCCGGCCAATTCCAACCATCCATTCCCGGTAGATGGCGGCTTCCACCAGTGTCTCGCGCCAGAACGCTTCAGCAATCCGGTAGTAGGAGCGCGTCAGGGCGCGGACCGCCTCGTGAGGAATGAACCCGACGGTCGCAGCCGTGAGCGTTCCCAGATTGTGATCCATCTGCTCGATGAGGAGCGAATGGATATCGGGGATGTCGCCGGGAAGGTGCAAGGACAGGATCTGGCGCTGCCCGTCGCCGACGATCTTGTAGCGGCAGACCAGCCCTTCGGCGACGAGGCAGCATTGCTTCGTGCGCTCCCCCTCGCTGACGATGTCGTGCCCGCTCTCGAAATGCTTGAGGATCAGCGGCAGCCGGAGCAGATGGTCTCGCTCCTCGGGCTGCAAGGGCGAGCTCGTCTCAAGCTTCCGAACGAGTCCGTGAAGATAATGGTCCTTGTCCATCAGCTCTCAATCTCACGCATCAGGATCCACGGTATCAGCCATCGCGTCCTTTTTCGCTTGCGGCAGCAGCGTCATCAGAAGGATGAAGGACGCAAGCAGAAGGCAGATGCTATTGGTCACGATCAAAGGCCACTCGCCGAGCCCGATCCCGTAGAGGGTCCAAAGTGCGAAACCGGCGACGGTGAAGCTATACATCACAGGCGAGATTGAGCTGGTGTCGCGGCTTTTGACGATGCGCCAAGCCTGCGGCACGAAGCTGACCATCGAGCAAAGCGCGGCAATGGCGCCCGCGGCTGTTGTCCAGGCCATCGTCATGTCACGCATGCTGCGCGAGCGCAATGGACTGAGGCGCGCGCAGATGCTGAGGCGGGCAATGGCCACCAATCGTTCGCCAACATTCCCGGCATTTCCATCAACTTTCGGGAGACGCGGAACGATCGACTCGATGCGGAATTGCTAAGCCACCAGGGAGGGACGATCCGATGCGGTGTAGCGTTTCGTTGGAGTTCTGGATCTACCTGGCCCTGACGCTCAACTTGGCGCTGGCGATCAATCTCTAGAACGATGCTGACGGTCGCTCGCTCGTCGTGCATGGGCCATCCCTATCCCAGCTTTTCGTCGAACGTGATGGATGCCAGCGTGCCGATCGGCTGGCTGCGATATTGGAGCGTCGAGCCGAGACTTTTCGACATCGCGGCGATGATCTTGGCACCGAGCCCGCTGCCCTTCGCCGCGCCTTCGCCCGTCCAGCCGATTCCGTCATCTGCGACGCTGAGCGTGATCTGATTGGACGGGCTCCGCGCGACGCTGACGCGAACCTCGCCATCTCCCACCGGGTAAGCATATTTCAGAGCGTTGGTAACCAGCTCCGTCGCGATCATGCCCACCGAGACGGCCCTATCGGTCTTGATCGACACGGGCTCGGCGTCGAGCCTGACGATCGGCGTCTTGCCTGAGGCGGTGATCGAATTGCCCAATTCGCCGACGAGTGTCTCCAGATAGGCGGCGAGGTCGACCTGCTGGACGTCGGTCGAGGTGTAGAGGCTGCGATGCAGGTTCGCGATGGCGGTGATACGTGCCTGCGTTTCCGCCAGCGCCGCCTTTGCCCCGGGCTCCGTTACGGCGCCGGCCTGCATCCGGACCAGCGAGCCGACCAGCGCCAGGCTGTTTGCCACGCGATGATTGACCTCGGCCAGCAGCATCTCGGCCCGGTCCTTGGCCTGGCGAACCTGCAACTCGGCCTCTTCTTTTGCCCGCATCAGCCGGGCGCGTTCGACAGCCTGTTCGAGCGCAGCCACCAGCAGCACTTCAAAGCCGTCGCCGATCGCCTTCACGACATAGTCGACGGCGCCGGTCTTGAGCGCCTGGACCGCGATGGACAGCTCGGTCGAAGCCGTGACGTATACGACGGGAGGCGCCTGCTCGCGCGCCCTCAAATCCTCGAGAACGGCGAGGCCGGAAGTCGTGCCAAGATCATGGTCGAGAATGACAACGTCGATGTCGCCGTTCGCCAGCCGAGTGAAGCCAGCCTCAGCCGTCGTCACGTGATCGACCTGATAGCCGCGGCGGCCAAGAATGCGTTGGACGAGCCGTCCCAGAGCGGCGTCGTCATCGATATAGAGAGCCTTGATGATGCGGTTGGGCATTACCGCGCCGCCATTGACTGGATCATTCGGTTTCCGGAACCTGCATCACCGAGAAGAACAACCCCAGCTGCTTGATGGCGTTGGCGAAGCCCTCGTAGTCGACGGGCTTGGTGATGTAGACGTTCGCACCCAGATCGTAGCAGCGCTGGATCTCGCGACTGTCGTCGGTCGTAGTCAAAACGATGACTGGCGAGCGGCGGGTATGCTGGTTAGCCTTGACCTTCTCGAGGATGTCGACGCCAGCCATGTCCGGCAGGTTCAGATCGAGCAGGATGAGCAAATGCCGCCGGGAGCTGGCCTCGCCCGTCCCGTCTGCACCGAATAGAAACGCGAGAGCATCCGTCCCGTTCTGGAAGGGGATGATCTCGTTGTTCACTCCCGCACGGCGGATGTTCTTCTCGATGAGGCGGGCATGCCCCTCATCGTCCTCGATCATCACGATCGAAACCGGCTTTCCATTGCTCACGTGGAGGTACTCCGCTGAACCGCGCTGAGATCGGGCGGCAACAAGATCGAAAAGGTCGTGCCAGCGTCCAGTTCGGAGCTGACGGTGATGTCGCCGCCGAGGTTGCGGACGATTGTCCGGACATGCGCCAGCCCGATGCCTTCGCCCGGCTTGTCCTGCGCGCCTGATCGGCGAAAAAGCTCAAAAATCCGTTCGTGGTCGGTCGCTGCGATACCGCGGCCATTGTCTTCGACCTCGATGACAACCCAGCCCGATTTCTCCCGCTTCGCGCGCATGACCACGTGAAGTTCGCGCTTGGGCGACCGGTACTTGATCGCATTGTCCAGGAGGTTGCCCAGGACCTGTTCGATCGACAGCCGATCGCTGCGGATCTTCAGCGGCGGAGATTCGACGGTGATGCCGTCGCCGTTCTCCGTCGCCTGATGATGCACGGCCGCCGCAGCAGCCTGCAGCGCGGCAGGAAGGTCGATCGCTTCGGCGCGCAGCACGCGCTTTCCCTCACGCGAGATTTTCAGGATGGCATTGATCAGCCCGTCCATCTTGCGCGTCGAGGATCGTATGAAGCTGATCGCTTCCGGCAGGTCCATGGCGACCGCCGTGCGGGCTTCCTCCAATACCGCCGGGGTAGCTGCTTCGCCGGCATCGAAATAGGCCTTGATCGGCGCAGCAGTCGCTTCGAGCTCACTCGTGAAACCCATGATATTCACGAGAGGCGCCCGCAGATCATGGGTCACGATATAGGCGAAGCGCTGGATTTCCTCATTGGCCCGGGTGAGCGCTTCGGTACGCTCTTGCACGCGCTGTTCGAGCCCGATGTTGAGGGCCGTGACCTCGGATCGAGCGGCGATGATCTCGCGCGTATAGCGCATGATTGTCCAGAATGCCGCCGCAGCGAAGAGAGTAATGACCAGAGCACCGAGAACGATGGTCCAGCGCAGCCGTGCTGATGCGGTTTCCTGACCGGCTATGGCCTGCTGAAGCCGTTGCTCGGATTGGGCGATGATCTTGCCGAACCCGTCGCGAACCTCGTCCATCAGATAGCGGCCCGAGCCCTGACGGACCGTGGCAATCGCCTCGTCCCAGACGCCGCGTTGCGCTAGGGCGATCGTTTGAGCCAACTCCGCCAGTTTGCCCCGCAAGGCGTCCTCCAGCCGGGCGACCTCGGCCTGCGCCAGTTCGGCTGCTCCGGCGGAAGCCTTCAGGCGCTGCAGCGTCGGCTCGAACCGGGCAATGGCATCGGTGTAGGGGCGGAGATAGGCAGCGTCGCGCGAGAGCAGATAGCCACGCTGGCCGGTCTCGGCGTCCTGCGCAAGCGAGAGGAGGTCAGCCGTTGCGCTGCGCGTCTCGCGGAAGGCGACCACCTCGTCAAACTGGCGTTCCGAAGCCCGGGTCAGCCAGAACGCCGCGATGACGATGACCAGCAGCGCAATCGCCGCACCGGCGAGCAGAATGAGGTTGGATCTGAGAAACTGCGCTTGGGAGATAGGCATCAATAAGTCTCTGCGGGCCGGCCTCCATGGCCGGGACGCGTGATGTGCGCAATAGCAAATGACAGAGTTTTAAAAACATAAAATGGTCGCCGGGCGATTGCCCTCCGCGACCACGGCGGTCATGCTCGCGATCCCGACGAGGAGGCAGGAATGGCGACCGGCACGGTAAAATGGTTCAACACGACGAAGGGTTTCGGCTTCATTCAGCCCGATGGTGGTGGGCAGGACGTGTTCGTTCATATCAGCGCGGTGCAGCGGGCTGGCCTTCGCGAGCTGCTCGAAGGCCAGAAGATTTCCTATGAGGTCGTCGCCGACAAGCGATCCGGCAAGTCATCTGCAGAGAATCTCAAGGCCGAGTAGGCCGCGCCTGCCGCATGCCCCAGCCAACCGGTTGATGGCCGTCCCAATACGAAGAGCAACCAACCTTTGCTCCGGTTGCAATCGCAATCGGAGGAAGCGTCAAGGCGTGCTCCCCAAGGATCAGGGTGCTGACAAAGCTATCGACGCTTTGCCTCATCGGATTCGACCGAAGCAGACCTGATCCGGAATTGCTCTTGCGTCGATCAGCTCGGAGCCCCGCCGCGGCTGCCTCGGGGATTTGGGCTCGAAGGTGTTTTCCGCGGCGCTGCACGCCGACGTTTTGGAGTGACGTCCTTGGCCCGGCGCGCTCGTGTCTCAATGTTCAGGCGATAGAGACCATAGCCGACCGCTCCAGCAACGAGGATCGGCGCAGGCAGCCTCGCCGCGAGCAGCGTCAATGGAACCGACATCCCCTCAGGGATATCCCCGCGCTCGGCATCGCGCGCAATCCATGCGGTCGCGACGCTGTTGAGTATGGTCTTGATCATCACTTGCGCTCGGTATTTCGGAGGCGAGGGCTCATGGCTGGTCAGTCGAGCCGTACGTTGGCGGTCTTGTCCGCATAATCCCTCTTGGGATCGGAGCCGAACAACAGCTTGATGCCCGCGATCAGGCTCCACTCGTTCTCCCAGATCTCCGCCTGGTGCGGATCGAAGCGCAGTAGAGCAAGCTTGGGGTCATCCTTGCCTTGCTCGAACCAGGCCGCAACGAAGCGGGTCCAAATCCGATCGATGACCGCCCGGTCATTGTCGAGGGTCAGTGTGCCGCTGATCTTGGCGAACAGGTCGTGCCCTTTGTCGGCAAAGGAGATGAATGCGTTCTCGCTTCCCCCTAGCGCCTTCACCAATTCGGTGTCGTTCGCCGAGAAGATCCACAGCGGCCCGCGATCGGCGTCGCCGTCGATCTGCACCGTCATCGGCCGAATGAGGTTGTCGTTCGATCTTTCGAGCCCAAGCATGACTGTCATGTCGGAGCGAAGCGCCTTCCAGAGTTTGGCTTCAAGCTCGTTCGGTGTCGGCATGACAGGCTCCTGTGGCGGCGTTTGCGGGACAACCCTCGAGACGAGCGCGAAGTTCCGCGGCCGGGATCGCTACCGCACGCGCGATCTCGCGACGTCGAGTGACACTCCGATCGGCGCGGAGACAATGGGGATCCAATCGCAAGCGCTCTGGCTTGACGTCGTCGGCGAGCTTTCACGGGGCACTCTGGCGATGTCGGCCCCCGGTTCACGGCGATCACGTTGCAAATATTTCACAAGAGATTTTATAACTCCATTGCGCCGACAGGCTCTTGTGCGCGCCGGCTGAGGTGGAGGGCTCTGACATGAAAACCAGTGGCATCGGGACGATCGGCGACAGGATCATCCTGGAGAACGAACATATCAGAGTCTGGCTCGTCGAGCTCGACCCCGGCCAGATTCAATCGCGCCATGTCCACGAGTTGCCCTATCTGATCGTACCCCTGACCGAGGGCAAGAACATCATGCGCTTCGATGACGGGCGCGAGATCGCGACAGACGAGAAGCCGGGCGTCTGCCTCTGGCGCATGCCCGGCGTTCCGCATGAACTCGAAAACGTCAGTTCCTGGCAGTACCGCAACGTGCTGGTCGAAATGAAGGCGCCGGCCGCCGCGACGCCCCCAGCCCCATGATCGAGCGCAGGCGCCTCCTTGCCCTGCCCCTTCTCGCGCCGTTCCTGACAGCGGCCGCGCAGGCCCAGGGCGTCTCCAGCCGCCCCGTGACGATCGTCTCGCCCTATATGGCGGGGGGTACCAGCGACATCATCGCCCGCGTGCTCGGCGAGGGACTGAGCGAGCTCTGGAAGCAGCCGGTGCTGATCGAAAATCGGCCCGGCGCCAACGGTTCGATCGGCGTCTCGGCGGTGGCGAGATCAGCTCCCGACGGGCATACCCTGCTCGCCGTCGCGTCGAGCGCGCTGACGCTCAACCCGCTGCTCTACAAGAAACTGTCCTATGACGTGGACCGCGACCTTGTCCCCGTCAGCGTCACCGGGCAAGTCCCCAATGTCGTCGTCGTCAATCCCAGGCTACCGGCACGCGACCTCGCCGAGCTGATCGCGCTCGCCAGGGCGAAACCGGGCGGCCTGATCTATGCTTCGCAGGGCATCGGGTCGAACGGCCAGATGAACGCGGAGATGTTCCGGCTCGCCACTGGCATTGCCCTCGTTCACGTGCCCTACAAGGGCAGTGCCCAGGCGGTGACGGACCTTGTCGGTGGGCAGGTCGACCTGATGTTCGACAACCTGCCCACGGTGCTCGAACATATTCGCGGCGGCCAGCTCAGGGCTCTTGCCGTGACCTCAGCCAACCGCTCGCCCCTGCTGCCCGAAGTGCCGACCGTGGCGGAAGCGGCCATCCCCGGCTTCGACACCTCGGCCTGGTTCGCCGTGCTCGCGCCCAAGGCGACGCCGCCCCAGCTGCTGGCCCGGCTCGAACAGGCGGTGACGGGTGTTCTGGCGCAGCCAGCGGTCTCCGCCAAGCTCGGGGCTGCCGGCGTGGCCGTCGCCGCCGCCGGCTCGGCGGAGCTCGCCGGGCGCATCGCGCAGGACCGCAGGACATGGGGCGAAGTCATCGCCAGGGCCGGCATCGCGGTCGAATGATTCTCAAAAGATATCTCTTGAGAAATATCAGTGGATCGGACATCTTCCGGACCAAGGGCTGATGCTCGCTGGAAGAGGGGAATGCCGATGCACTGGATGAGGAAGACCGCCATCGCCAGCCTTGCGGGGGCGTTCGTCGCCACCCTCGGCTTCGCCGCTGCCCCCGCTCAGGCGCAGACGCCGATCACCTTCTCGCTCGATTTCCGCGCGCTCGGGCGTCATGCGGCCTGGTTCGTCGCCCTGGACAAGGGCTACTACAAGCAGGCCGGGCTCGACGTCAGCATCATCGCCGGCCAGGGAACGGCGCAGGCAATCCAGGCGATCGAGGCCGGAACCGCGCAGATCGCCTTCTCCGACGTCGCTGGCGTCGTTGCGGCCCGGGCCAATGGCGGTTCGACCGCCAGGATGGTCTCGGTCATCTATCAGAAGGCGCCCTATGCGATCTTTTCGCTGCGCGACGGCGCCAATGTCCGCTCGGCCGACCAGCTCGCCGGGCTCGAGATCGGCAGCGGCGCCGGCAGCTTCACCCAGAAGGTGATCGAAGCCTTCATGGCGCAGAAGGGCATCACGACGCCGGCCAAGTTCACCAATATCGACCCGTCCGCCCGCGTCGGCATGCTCGCCGCCAAGAAGATCCCGTCGATCGAGACCTTCGTGATGACGCGTCCGGGCGTCGCCAAGGCGGTCGGCTCGTCGAATGCCCGCACCTACCTCCTCGCCAATGACGGGCTGGTGCTCTACTCGAACGGCATCGTCGTGCGCGATGACCTGATCAAGTCGAAGCCCGACCTGATCAAGGCCTTCATCGCGGCCTCGCTGCAGGGCTGGAAGGACACGATCGCCAAGCCGGAAGAAGCGGCCGATATCGTCGTCAAGCTCAACAAGGGCCTGGAGAAGGATGTCGTCCTGGAAGAGATCGAGATCGTCAGCGAGCTGGTCAAGACCGACGTCACCGCCAAGCGAGGGCTGGGCGCGATCGACCCCGAGGCGATGGCCTCCTCCGTATCGCTCATCCTCCAGACCCTTCCAGGCGCCAAGCTGGCCGCTGGCGATGTCTACGACGCGACCCTGCTCCCCGCGACGCCGGTTCTTCCGTGATCCCCGCCATCGCAGAACCGCAGGGCACGCCCCTGGAGGCGGGCGAGATCTATGGCCGCTTCACCGGTGTCCGTAAGGTCTTCGGCAAGCAGGAAGGCGCCATGGTGGCGCTCTCCGATGTCGACTACGAACTCAGGAAGGGCGAGCTCGTCGCCCTGCTCGGCCCCAGCGGCTGCGGCAAGACCACCTTGCTGCGGATGGTGGCGGGACTGACCAAGCCGAGCGGCGGCAGTGTCGTGATCCGCGGCCGCGAGGTCACCGAGCCGCAGGACGATTTCGGCTTCGTCTTCCAGAGCCCGAACCTGCTGCCCTGGCGCACGGTGCTCTCGAATGTGCTGTTCCCGATGGAAATCAAGGGACGGCTCGACGCTGCCGCGAAGGCGCGCGCGATCGAGCTGCTGGAGCATGTCGGGCTCGGCAAGTTCCTGAGGAGCCGCCCGCACGAACTCTCCGGCGGCATGAAGCAGCGTGTCGCGCTTTGCCGTGCGCTGATCCATTCGCCTTCGCTCATCCTGATGGACGAGCCCTTCGGTGCCCTCGACGAGCTCACCCGCATGGAGATGCACGAATTGCTGCTCGACATCCGGCGCCTGACCGGCGCCACGGTGATGTTCGTGACGCATTCGATCTCCGAGGCGGTCTATCTCGCAGACGAGGTCCTGGTCTTCAGCGCCCGGCCGGGCCGCGTCTCCGACCGGATCAGGATCGACCTGCCTTATCCGCGCGAGGCGGCACTGCGCTACACCGCAGGCTTCCGCGAGTACGAGCGCCGCGCAGGTGCCGGACTCGGCGTCCTTCATCACGCGTGATGGCCAGACCTATGCCAATCTCCTCCGACGCCGTCACGCGGATCGCCTATCCGGTGCTCGGCCTCTTGCTGCTCCTCCTGCTCTGGCAGGGCTACATCGTGCTGTTCGACGTACCGCAGGCCGTGCTGCCGCGCCCGCTCGCGGTCTGGAACGCGACCTTGAACAATCTGCCGCTGCTGCTCTCCGAGGGGCGAGTGACGCTGCTTGAAAGCGTCTACGGCTTCCTGCTCGCCTTCTTCCTGGGCATTCCGATCGCGGTGGCGATCTCCTCGTCGCGCACGCTCAACCTGATGTTCTACCCGCTGCTGATCGCGACGCAGGCCCTGCCCAAGGTGGCGCTGGCGCCGCTGATCCTGGTCTGGCTTGGCACCGGCATCGAATCCAAGCTCGCCATCGCCTGGCTCGTCGCCTTCTTCCCCATCGTGGTCGACACCGCGACGGGTCTGCGCTCGACGCCGACGGAAATGCTCGACCTTGCCGCTTCGGTTCGCGCCAGCGGCTGGCAGACCTTCTGGAAGATCAGGTTCCCGGCTGCGCTCCCCTTCGTCATCACCGGCTCGAAGGTCGCGATCACGCTCGCGGTCATCGGCGCGGTGATCGGCGAGTTCATCAGCTCGAACGAGGGGCTCGGCAACCTGCTGCTTGTCGCCAACTCGCAGGTGAACACGCCTCTTGCCTTCGCCGCGCTCCTGGCGCTGGCGGTGCTCGGCATGGTGCTCTACGCCGCCGTCGCCTTCATCGACATCGCGCTCAAACCCTGGTTCAGCGAAGTCAGGCATTGACGGGATACGCCGTGACCAAGCCCCGCATCGCCCTCCTGGTCGGCTCGCTCAGCCGCGACTCGATCAATCGCCGGCTGGCGTCGGCACTCATACGGCTCGGCATCGATCATCTCGAGTTCCGGGAGAGCAATCTCGGCGAGCTGCCGCTCTACAACCGCGACATGGACCGCGCGCTGCCGCCGGAGGTGCTGCATTTCAAAGAGGAGATCGAAGCGGCCGATGGCGTGCTGATCGTCTCGCCCGAGTACAATCGCTCGGTGCCGTCGGCGCTCAAGAACGCCATCGGCTGGGGCTCGCGCCCCTATGGCGCCAATTCCTGGCGCGGCAAGCCGGCGGCGATCGCGGGCCTCGCGAGCGGCGCGCTCGGCACGGCGCCGGCCCAGCAGCATCTGCGCAACATCCTCTCGCATCTGGAGGTGCATGTGTTGCCACAGCCGGAGGTCTGCATGGCGATGCGCGAGGGCTTGTTCGACGCCGGTGGCGAGATCGCCGATCCCGCGACGCGACAGTTCCTCGACGGTTTCCTCACCCGCTTTTCCGCGCATGTCGCGCGCTTCGCGATGGCCCCAGCATGACTCAGCGTATCGCCCTTGACGTCCACGCCCATCTCATTCCGGTCGGCGCGCCGCTCGCGAGCGTCCCCGGGGTGAGCTGGGACGCCGCGGCCGAGAAGCTCGTCATCGACGGCCACCAGATCGGCATCAAGGCCCTGTTCCATCCGGAGGCGCTGATCGGCTGGATGGACGAGCAGCAGGTCGAGCGCGCCTGGATCTCGGCGCCGCCGCCGACCTATCGCCCTGGGCTCGATGCGGTTCAGGCCGAGGCCTGGACACAATTGCTCAATGACGGGCTCGCGGCGATCGCAGCGGCACATCCGGACAGGCTGGCGCCGCTCTACCATCTACCGGTGGCGCATCCGGAGCTCGCCGCCCGGATCGTGCGCGAGCGCGTCACCGCCACCGGAGCTCGCTTCTCAATGCCGACGGGCGAGCCGGGTCTGATGCTGTCCGATGCCAGCCATGCGCCGCTCTGGCAGGCGCTGGACGACGTATCCGCCTTCGTCTTCCTGCATCCCGGCGAGGGCTGCGACGGGCGGCTCGACCCGTTCTATCTGCACAACCTCTTGGGCAATCCCAGCGAGACGGCGGTCGCGGCCGGCCATCTCGTCTTTGCCGGCGTGCTGGAACGGCATCCGCGCATCACCATCTGCCTCGCCCATGCCGGCGGCACCGTACCGGCCGTGGCCGGGCGCTGGCAGCGCGGCTTCGGCACGGGACGACCGGGCGTGGATACGCAGGTCGAGCCGCCGGCGAAGGCGCTGCGCCGCTTCTGCGTCGACTGTATTGCCCATGACGACACGCTGCTCGATCTGGCGACCTCGGTGTTCGGCGAGGAGCGGATCGTCTTCGGCTCCGACTGGCCGTTCCCGATGGGCGTGATCAAGCCGCACAAACAGCTCGCCGGCCTCAGCGAGAGCCGGCGCCGGGCGATCTTCTGCGACAACCCCGCCAAGCTGGCCGGTTGAAACGACAAGGGCCGGCTCTCACGAGCCGGCCCTTTTGCTTGATGGAAGCCCCGTCAGGGCGTGATGTCGCTGTCGCCAGCGAGATCATGCTCGACGAGGCGGTTGCGCAATTCGCCGAGGCCCTCGGCCCGGACCACGACCTCGTCACCCGCCTTGAGGAAGATCTGAGGTTCACGCGCATTGCCGATGCCGCTCGGCGTGCCCGTGAGCAGGACGTCGCCCGGATGCAGGGTCATGCCGAAGGAGAGCTCGGCGATGAGCTCGTCGATCGGAAAGGCCATCTGCGCCGCGACGGCGTTCTGCATCAACTCGCCATTGAGCAGGCATTGCAGCCTCACCTTCGGCAGGTCGACCTCGTCAGGCGTAACCACATAGGGGCCGAGCGGCATGGTGCCGTCGATGCTCTTGCCCTTCAGCCACTGCCCGCCATGACGGCGCTGCAGATCGCGCTGCGAGACGTCGTTGGCGAGGCAGAAGCCGAAGATGTGCTCGTGCGCCCGCGAGCGCGGAATGCTGCGCCCACCCTTGCCGATGACGATCGCGATCTCGGCCTCGTAGTCCCACTTTGCCGAGATGCGAGCATCGAAGGCGATGTCGTCCTGCGGACCGATCACCACATCGGGCGATTTCGTGAAGAAGGTCGGCGCTTTCGGGCGGTCGACATCCTGGCCCTCGCGCTTGCCCTTGCTCTCCTCGAAATGATCCCAGTAGTTCCAGCCTGTGCAGAGCACGTCGCGCCGGAAGCGGCGCACCGGCGCCGCGAGCGATGCGCCCGCCAGCGGCAGGCGCGCGCCCTTGTCGAGACTGGCGACGATCAGCGCCTGCCGCTCGCTGGGCGGCAGGCCAATGAAGGCAACGAGGTCGCCCGCGCCCGGCCCCAGCAGGACCACCTCGTTATCGACGACGAGGCCGAGGCGCTCGCCGCCGTCATGGCGCAGATTGGCGTAGCGCATCGCCGCCTCAGTCCGGAATGACGGCGATGGCGTTGATCTCGATCAGATAGTCCGGCGAGGTCATCTTGCAGATCTCGACCATGGTCGAGGCCGGCGCGATGCCGGTGAAGTATTCGCGCCGGACCTTGTGGATCGCGTCGAAATGCTCCATGTTGCGGACATAGACGTCGACGCGGCAGATGTCGTCGAGCGTGCCGCCGGCCTCCTCGACCGCAGCCTTCAGATTTTCGCAGACCTGCCGGGTCTGCTCGGAGACGTCGCCGATACCGGCGATCGAGCCGTCGGCGCGACGCGAGGTCATGCCGGAGAGGAAGACGAGGCGGCCGCGGGCCTCGATCGCGGTCGCCTGCGAGAAATGGCCGTTGGGCTGGCGCAGCTTGGCGCTGGTGATCTGTTGCTTGGCCATGGGAAAACTCCTCGAGATCAGGACAGGGAAGACGGGAACGGGACGCCGAGCCGCTCGGCAGCGGCGCGCAGGGCTGAGAGCGCCGCCGGCGCGATGCGGCAAGTGCCGTCGAAATCGCGATGGGCCTTGGCGGCTCGGTCGCCGGGCATGCGGATCGGCGAACCGCCTGGGGCGGGCTTCGAACTGCGGATGCGCTCGGCGAAGCCGGAGGCCGCCGCTTCGAACTCGCCCAGTGGCCGAAAGCCGGCAATGTCGATGGCGATGAAGAGATTGGCGCTGGCATATGGCTCGGAAAGGTCGCCATAGAGCGGGCGCACGGCATCGCCGATGGCGCCGCCCGACAGCCCGCCCGCAAGCAGGTCGACCATCATGGCGAGGCCGAAGCCCTTGGCGCCGGCTGCCGGCAGCAGCATGCCCTTGATCGCCTCGACCGCATCGGTCGTCGGCAAGCCGTCGGCGGTTGCAGCCCAGCCTTCCGGGATCGGCTCGCCGCGGCTCTGCGCCAACCTGATCTTGCCCATGGCGCCGGCGCTCATGGCGAGGTCGAGCACCAGCGGCTCGCCGCCCGTGGACACGGCGATCGCGAGTGGGTTGTTGCCGACCACGCGCTCGGCCCCACCCGGCGCAGGCAACAGCGGGCGGGTGTTGGCCATGACGATGCCGATCTGGCCGGCGAGCGCGATCTTGCGCGCGAACCGCCCGGCGGCACCGATATGGAAGGCGTTGCGGACGGCGATGGCCGCCAGGCCATGTTCTTCCGCGCGCTCGACGGCGAGCGCGGAAGCCCGCTCGGCCGTGACCTGGCCGAGCGCATTGACGGCGTCGATCGTGACGCGCGCACCGGCGTCGACCACGATCTCGCCCTTCGCCGCGGCATCGACCGAGCCCTTCTCGATGCGCTCGAGATACATCGGCAGCAGCATCAGCCCATGCGAGCCGAGCCCTTCGATGTCGGCATCGACGAGGGCTTCGGCGACCAGGCTGGCATGGTCAGCGGGAGCGCCGACCTTCGCGAGCAGTGCCTGAGCCAGCTCTCGCAAGGCGGAAGCCGGCCGGAAACCGGAGTTCGTCATGGTGTGGACCTCGGCTCGGCGAAGATCAGTGGGCGTCGCGCTCGTCGGTGTACCAGGACGGCGTCTGCGGGTAGTGCGGGCCGTCATAGATCTCGACCACGATCGTCTCCTCGATCGCGAGGCTCGGACCGTGAACATTGCCCTTGGGATTGCAGTAGAAGCTGCCGGGCTTCAGCGTGACGCCGGTCGCTGTGTATTCGAAATGGCCGGAGAGGCAGAACATCATCTGGTTCGAGGCATGCGAGTGCGGCTTGGGAATGCCGGCGCCCTTCTCGAAGCGGATCAGGGCCACGGATGCGCCGGTCGCCTCGTCCCGCCACAGCATCTTCTCATGCACGCCCTTCAACGACTTTTCCCGCCAGGGCATGTCGTTCGTCTGGACCAGGATTTCCTCGAGGCTCGGAGCGCCGGCGGGGAGCTGCATGATGAACCCTTCTTTCAAGCTGTCATGCTTACGATGTCCGTCATGATATTTCACATGATGTCTAATGCAAGCCGCAAAGCGCCGCCGCGCCCAGATTTTGTCTGGGGCGAGGGAACCAAGGGTGGCGGATGGGGCGAGCGAAGCGTCCGAGCGCTCACGCTGCAATGCGAGCGCGACCGGCTAACGCGCTGAAAGATGCCTAGCGGGCATGCGAGGGAGCGCGCTTTGGTGCGTGCTGCTGGAGGAGAACCACCCGCTCGCGAAGCCCGCTCAGATGATCGCGCATCGCGGCCGCGGCCGCCCCTGCGTCACGCGCTTCGATTGCGGCCAGGACGGCACGGTGCTGGCGGTCGGATGCGTCGGTGTCTAGCGTCTGCCAGAGGTGCAGATACCAGGCGCGGATCGAGCGCTCGTGAAGGGCTTTGGCGAAGTCGCCGAGGATGCGCGACTGGGACATGTCGCTGATCTTGGAGTGGAAGGCGCGGTCACATTCGACGAAGGCGTCGATCCGGCCACCGCCATGGGCATCGTCACGGTGGTGGTCGAGGATGGCACGGGCCGCTTCGATATCCTCGGACCGCCCGTATTCGGCGGCGCGCGCCGCGATTGCCGGCTCGACGACCAGGCGCGCATCGAGGATCTCGATCACCTGCCCCATCGAGTCGGGCTGGATGATCACGCCCTTGCGCGGCACGACGTCGACGAGGCCTTCGGCCTGCAAACGTTGCAGCGCCTGGTGGACGGGCGTGCGGCCCATCTCCAGTTGCTCGCAGATCGACGCTTCGTTGAGATATTGGCCCGGCGCGAAGAACAGGGTGATGATCCGGTCCTTGATGGCGATGTAGGCCTGCTCGGACAGCGGCAGTGACTCATTCTTGCTTTTGCCGCGCTGCATCGGTCGACGCTTTTGCCCGCTCTCGCCCGTCTTTGCCGTCATCGCATCATGCCACAGATATGCCTGTTGATATTCCTGTGTTCCGACAATTCCTTACCGCTGAAGCCAAAGGGGGGCAAATCCCGATAACCAGCCGCGGCGTTGCGACCGCAAAGAGTGACGTCTCGCCGATGTCGTGAGCCCCTTGAGCCTTCACCGGGCGGAAAAACAGCCTCCGGAATCTCCTTGAGGAAGCTTTGCCCCTTTTGCAGCCGCCGACCTAAAGTTTCGACGAAGCCTTCGTATCGTTCCCATCCCCTGACCTGCGCAGGGGCCTGGTCGTCGCCCGGTAGGGGCGGGGCGACCGTCAGCCAGAAGCGTATGAATAATTTCAGCGCCTTGGCGGTGATGTCGAGGTCTCGCTCGATCCGTTGGGCTTGCCGGGAGAGGCGACCCATGCGGCACGTGAAGGTGGCCTCGCGCCTGTCAACGGCATCGGGGGAAAGAGCGATCCCACCGCAACCTCGACAATGGCCGAGCGCGAGACTTTCTTGCGCGCTGAGAGCTCGTTGACTGCGCAATCATCGCGATGGGCAAGGAGAGGTTCAAGCGGTCGCGCATCGCCGTTGCTAAAGATCGATGCCGTCGTTGGGATCGGGCGCGGCCTGTGGCGCGCCGGCCATCTGGCGGCGTAGCGCCTGGCGCTGGCGTGCGGTGTCTTCCGGCTCTTCGTCGAGCATGATCGCGAACTCCGGAGACGCGTTTCGCGGTACGTTCGTCGTTGGTCGCGAAGCTCACACGGACATGGCAATTGTCGAGGATCGCGTTGTTCGCTCCAGAGGCCTTCGCGATCTGGTGCAGAGATTGCACGATCAGGCAGTCGCCCCGCTGCGAAGCGGGCATGTGGCCGTTGGGCACCATTTGGGGCGCCGGCCGGCCGCTTAATCGGCGGCGTTGTTCAAATAGGCGTGCTCGAATAGCCGAGCGGGTTCGAAGAGGGAGCAGCACGGAGACAATGCCGACTGTGCCGCCCGCAACGGGCGCAACTGTCGTCAAGAGGATGTTCGACACGTCCGTACCGTTTCCGGGGACGTGCCAGGAGAGCCGCATTTTCGTGCTGCAGCGCACAACGCGGCAAATGCTTTCTGCTGCTTCCCCGGCGGCGCCGGAGGGGGCGGGGAAGCAGAAAACGCCCCGAAGGGCGTCTGCTAAGCGCTTGATTTTCTTGAGATTGTCTGGAGCGGGCGAAGGGATTCGAACCCTCGACCCCAACCTTGGCAAGGTTGTGCTCTACCCCTGAGCTACACCCGCATCCGAGACAGTCGCGCCGTTTTGGCGGCGCGGCCGGGTTATTGCCCCAAAGCGGCGGGAAGCGCAAGCGCCTTGTTGAAATTTTCTGATCGTCGCGCGATAGCCCAGCAAAATCGTCGGGAAAACCGCCTGTTTCCGAGCGATGTTTCGGCTGCGCTGGTGGCTGGATCGCCCAGGCAGGCGATGCGGGGGACGAGAATCGCCAATTGCAGGGGCGATACCCCGTCATGGTCCTCAAGGGGCGATCACGTTCTGCGTAGGCATCGAGATGACGAGCCTGAGCTGCTGCTTTCGCCCTCTGCGCCGCTTGCCTGCACCGGCCTCCGGCCTTAGGCATCGCGCAGCGTCCCTAGTTCTTGCTGGCCGATCATGCCCACGCCGCTCTCTCCTGACGATCTCATCGCCAAGCTCGAGGAGCTCGGCATCAAGACCGAGCGCATCGACCATGTCGCCGTCTTCACTGTCGCCGAATCGAAGGAACTGCGCGGCAAGGTTCCCGGCCACCACACCAAGAACCTGTTCCTGAAGGACAAGAAGGGACGGATCTTCCTGGTCTCGGCGCTGGAGAGCACGAGGATCGACCTGAAGCGGCTGCATGAACGGCTCGGTGCCAGCGGGCGGCTCTCCTTCGGTTCCGCGGAGCTGCTGATGGAGAAGCTCGGTGTCACGCCGGGCTCGGTCACCGCCTTCGCCGTGGCCAACGACCATGGCGGAGACGTCACCATGGTGCTCGATGCCGCGCTGATGGATGGCGAGCGCCTGAATTTCCATCCGCTGGTCAACACGGCGACGCTCGGCATCTCCAGGGACGATATGCTCGCCTTCCTGCGCGCGGTCGGACACGAGCCGATGATCGTTGACCTTCCGACGCCGCCGGACGATGGACAGAACGGCTGAAGCCACCCATCTATGGGGTGGCCCGCCGCGACGGGCATCCGGTTTCCGGTTTCAGTACCGACAGATTGCTAGGTGAAGGACGAGCCATGCTGGTCAATGGCGATACGGCCCCGGCCAAGGGGGCGATCAAGGACACGACGACGCAGGGCTTCCGCCAGGACGTCATCGCCGAATCGATGAACCAGCCGGTGCTGGTCGATTTCTGGGCGCCGTGGTGCGGCCCGTGCAAGCAGTTGACCCCGGTGATCGAGAAGGTGGTCAACGAGGCCGGCGGCAAGGTCAAGCTGGTCAAGATGAACATCGACGAGCATCCGGCGATCCCCGGCCAGCTCGGCATCCAGTCGATCCCCGCGGTGATCGCCTTCCAGCGTGGCCAGCCCGTCGACGGCTTCATGGGCGCCCAGCCCGAGAGCCAGGTGAAAGCCTTCATCGAGCGCCTGGTCGGGCCGATGGGGCCGGGCCCTGTCGAGGAGGTACTGGCCGCGGCGGCGCAGGCGCTGGAGGCGGGCGACGCCGCCGGCGCGAGCGAACTCTATGCCGAGGTGCTGGCGGCCGAGCCAGAGAACATCACGGCGATCGCCGGCATGGCGCGGCTGCATCTCGACGCCGGCGACATCGAGGGCGCCAAGGGCTTTCTGGCGATGGTGCCGGAGGCGAAGGCGCAGGATCCGGCTGTGGCGGCAGTCAGGGCCGCGGTCGAGCTCGCCGAGCAGGCCGCCTCGCTCGGCGACACCGCCGAGCTCGAGGCGAAGGTCGCGGCGAACCCCAGGGATCATCAGGCCCGTTTCGACCTTGCTCTGGCGCTGAACGCACGCGACAAGCGCGAGGAGGCCGTCGATCATCTGATCGCGATCATCAAGGCCGATCGCACATGGAACGATGACGGCGCCCGCAAGCAGCTGCTGCAGTTCTTCGAGGCCTGGGGGCCGATGGACGAGCACAGCGTCGCCGGGCGGCGCAAGCTGTCGGGCCTCTTGTTCTCGTGAGAAGGGGAGGGCGCGCATGGGCATGAACGCGGTCTATTCCGGGCCGGACGATTGCCCGGCCGTGATCCCGCTCTTCCCGCTCGCCGGCGCGCTGCTGCTGCCGCGCGGACAGATGCCGCTCAACATCTTCGAGCCCCGCTATCTCGCCATGATCGATGACGCGCTGCGCACGCATCGCGTCATCGGCATGATCCAGCCCGAGCCGGAGAACGGACGGCAGGCGCAGGTGCCGCCGCTGCTCCAGATCGGCTGCATCGGCCGGATCACCCAGTTCGCCGAGACCGGCGACGACCGCTACATCATCACGCTGACGGGCATCTCGCGCTTCCGGCTGGAAGAGGAGCTCTCCGTCACCACGCCCTATCGCCAGGGCCGCGTCTCCTATGGCGATTTCGCCGTCGATTTCGAGGCGCGTGCGGGTGAGGACGAGGTCGATCGGACCGGCCTGCTCAAGGCGCTGCGCAGCTTCGCCAAGGCTAACGAGCTCAAGATCGACTGGAAAGGCGTCAACGAGGCGCCGAACGAGGCGTTGGTCAACGCGCTCTCGATGATGTGCCCGTTCGGGCCGCGCGAGAAGCAGGCGCTGCTGGAGGCTCCCAGCCTGAAGAGCCGGGCCGAGGTGCTGGTCGCGATCACCGAGATCGAGCTGGCGCGCGGCGGCTCCGATCCGGACACGACGCTGCAGTGACTGCCGCGTCCCTGCCTGCCGCCGGCGATCGGCCGGTGACCTATCCGCCGCGGCGCTCGGTCGTCGCCTGGATCTTCTTCGACTGGTCGGCGCAGCCCTTCTTCACGCTGGTGACCACCTTCGTCTTCGCGCCGTTCTTCGCCTCGGCGCTGGCGAGTGATCCGGCCGAGGGACAGGCGCTCTGGGGCTATGCGACCGGTCTTGCCGGCCTCGCCATCGCATTGCTCTCGCCGCTGCTGGGCGGCATCGCCGACAAGACAGGGCCGCGCAAGCCCTGGATCGCGGTGTTCGGCGCGATGCTTGTCGCGGGTTCGGCTATGCTCTGGTACGCCAAGCCCGGATCGCCCTGGGCGGTACCGATCGCGCTTGCCGGCTTCGTCATCGGCACGATCGGCGCCGAATTCGCGACCATCTTCAACAACGCGATGATGACGCGGCTCGTGCCGCCGGAGCGGCTCGGGCGGCTCTCCGGCACCGGCTGGGCCGTCGGCTATCTCGGCGGGCTGATCTCGCTGGCGCTGACGCTCGGCTTCCTCGCGGCCGATCCCCACACCGGCAGGACCCTGGTCGGCCTGTCGCCGCTGTTCGGGCTCGATGCCGCCGCCCGCGAGGGCGACCGCTTCTCCGGGCCCCTCACGGCGCTCTGGTTCGTGATCTTCGTTGCGCCGATGTTCCTGCTGACGCCGGATTCGCCGCGGACCGGCATTTCGTTGAAGGAGGCGGCAGCCGGCGGCTTCTCGCATCTCAAGGCGACGATCGCCGAATTGCCGTCGCTGCCCGGACTCGGCCGCTTCCTGCTCGCCAACATGATCTATCAGGACGGGTTGGTCGCGCTCTTCGCTTTCGGCGGCATCTATGGCGCCGGCGTCTTCGGCTGGCAGACCATCGAGCTCGGCGTGTTCGGCATCCTGCTGACCATCACCGGCACGCTCGGCGCCTGGGCCGGCGGCAAGCTCGACGATGCGATCGGCGGCAAGACGGTGATCCTCGGCGCCATCGCCTGCCTGCTCTTCGCCTGCATCGGCATCCTCTCGCTCGGGCCCGGGCAGGTCGCTTTCGTGATCGAGGCTGTGCCGGCAACGCCGGGTGACGGCCTCTTCGCCTCGCTGCCGGAGAAGGTCTATCTGGCCTTGGGCCTGCTGATCGGCCTCGTCGCCGGCCCCTTGCAGGCGTCGTCACGCAGCCTGCTTGCCCGGATCGCGCCGCCGGCCCGGATCGGCGAGTTCTTCGGCCTGTTCGCGCTGGCGGGGAAAGTGACCTCCTTCATGGGGCCGACGCTGGTCGCGCTGGCGACGACCGTTTTCGCCAGCCAGCGCGCCGGCCTTGCCGTGCTGATCGGCTTCTTCCTGACCGGGGCCTGGCTGATCGCGGGCGTGAAGGTGAAGCGGGGCGCTTAGCCGTCATTCTCGGGCGGAGCGAAGCGCAGACCCGAGAATCTCCTGACGAGTGGGCGCCGACTAGAGCCTCTTCCGGCCTGAGATGCTCGGGTCAAGCCCGAGCATGACGGCCCTGCCACTAAGGCAGCGCCTTCAGATACCGGACCGGCCGGCCCGGCGCGGCTGCGTTCGCGGCGTGGACGATGGCGTTCGCGTCGATGCCGAAATGGCGGTAGAGGTCGGCGACCGTGCCGGTCTGGCCGAAATGCTCGACACCGAGCGCCTTCTGCCTGTGGCCGTGGACGCTGCCGAGCCAGGCGAGCGTCGCCGGGTGGCCGTCCAGCACCGAGACGATGCCGCAATCGCGCGAGAGCTCGCCGAGCAGGCGCTCGACATGGCTGGTCGCCTCGTGGTTGCCGCGCTGGCGCGCCCGCTCGGCCGCCTGCCAGCCGGCATTGAGCCGGTCGGCCGAGGTGATGGCGAGCAGGCCGACATCGCGCCGATCCTCAGCCAGCAGGCCGACAGCCTCGATCGCCTCGGGCGCGACCGCGCCGGTATAGGCGATGACGACGGAGGCGTTCGGGCCGGGCTTCCGCAGCCAATAGGCGCCGTCGATGATGTCGCGTTCCAGCTCCGGGGTCATGGCGCGCTTGGGCTGCTCGACCTGGCGGGTGGAGAGGCGAAGGTAAACCGAGCCGCCGGTCTCGTCTCGCAGCCAGGTGCGCTCGTCCGGATCGCCCTCGCCATCCTTCTGCAGGTATTCGAACGACCAGCGCATCATCACGGCGAGCTCGTCGACGAAGGCCGGCTCGAAGGCGCAGAGCCCGTCCTGGCTCATGCCGATCAATGGCGTCGCGATCGACTGGTGCGCTCCGCCCTCGGGCGCAAGCGTGACGCCAGCCGGCGTCGCGACGACCATGAAGCGGGCATCCTGGTAGCAGGCATAATTCAGCGCATCGAGGCCGCGCGAGATGAAGGGATCGTAGAGCGTGCCGATCGGGATCAGGCGCTCGCCGAAGATCGAGTGCGAGAGGCCGAGCGCCGAGAGGTTGATGAACAGGTTCATCTCGGCGATGCCGAGCTCGATATGCTGGCCCTTCGGCGAGAACTCCCATTTCTGCATCGAGGGGATGCGCTCGTCCTTGAAGGTGTCGGCCATCGAGGCCCGCGCGAACAAGCCACGCCGGTTGACCCAGGGGCCGAGATTGGTCGAGACGGTAACGTCGGGCGCGGTGGTGACGATGCGGTCGGCGAGGGGGCCGCCGAGCTTGGCGAGCTCGTCGAGCACCTTGCCGAAGCCCATCTGCGTCGACATCGTCGCCTGGATGCCGGCTTCGAGCTTGGCCGGGACGGGCAGGGCAGGGGCTGAATGGCGCCGGCGGCCTTTCGCGAAGAACGGCACCTTGTCGAGGAAGGCGCGGATCTCCTTCTCCGGCAGGTTGAGCCCCTCGAACAGATCCCATTCATGGCCGGGCCGGACCTTGTTGGCGGCCTTGAAGCCTTCCATCTGCTCCTTGGTCATCAGGCCGGCATGGTTGTCCTTGTGGCCGGCGAGCGGCAGGCCGAAGCCCTTGACCGTATAGGCCAGGAAGCAGACCGGCCGGTCATGCCTGATGCCCTCGAAGGCCTCGAGCAACGAAGGCAGGTCGTGGCCGCCGAGATTGCACATCAACGCCGAGAGCTCGGTGTCGGAGCGCTTCTCGATCAGCTTGGTCACCGGGCCCTGGTCGCCGAGATCGTCCATCAGGCGCTTGCGCCAGGCGGCGCCGCCCTGGAAGGTCAGGGCCGAATAGAGCTGGTTCGGGCAGGAATCGATCCAGGCCTTCAGGCGCTCGCCGCCCTTCTCCTTGAACGCGGCCTGCTGGAGCGAGCCGTATTTCAGCGTGACGACGTCCCAGCCGAAAGCGCGGAACATCTGCTCGATCCGGTCGTAGAGGCCTTCGCGGACCACGGCGTCGAGCGACTGGCGGTTATAGTCGATCACCCACCAGGTGTTGCGCACGCCGTGCTTCCAGCCCTCCATCAGGGCCTCGAAGATGTTGCCCTCGTCGAGCTCGGCATCGCCGATCAGCGCGACCATGCGCCCTTCCGGCGCGTCGCCGCCCCAGCCATGCGCCTTCACATAGTCCTGGACTAAGGATGAGAAGAGGGTCTGGGCGACGCCGAGGCCGACCGAGCCGGTCGAGAAATCGACATCGTCGATATCCTTGGTGCGCGAGGGATAGCTTTGCGCGCCCTTGTAGCCGCGGAAGTTTTCGAGCTTCTCCTGCGTCTGCAGGCCCATCAGATAGTTGATGGCGTGGAAGATCGGCGAGGCGTGCGGCTTCACCGCCACCCGGTCCTGCGGCTTCAGCGCAGCCATGTAGAGCGCCGTCATGATCGTCGCCAGCGAGGCCGAGGAGGCCTGGTGGCCGCCGACCTTCATCCCGTCGTCATTGGCGCGGATATGGTTGGCGTTGTGGATCGTCCACGACGCCAACCAGAGGATCTTCTTCTCGAGTTCGGCGAGGACGGGCAGACGGGGATCGGACATCGCGGTGCTCCTTGGGCCCGGACATCATGCACAATTGCCTTGGGGAAGGCAGCTAAAGACCGCCTCGCCGGCTTACGGAATTGGCGGTTTCCGCTAAGCTCGTGGTGTCAGGTGAGGGAAAATGCCAGAGTTCAAGCTCGACGATATCGATCGCCGCATCGTCCAGGCCTTGCAGGCGGACGGGCGGATCAGCGTGCAGGAACTGGCCGGCAAGGTGGGGCTCTCGCCCAGCCCCTGCGCAAGGCGGGTGCGTCTGCTGGAGGAGGCTGGGATCATCGAAGGCTATGTCGCCATCGTGAACCAGGAGAAGCTCGGACTTCCCGTCTCGGTCTTCGCTTCGATCAAGCTGGAGCGCCAGCGCGAGGAGGAGCTCGATCGCTTCGCCGCTGCGGTGTCGCGCTGGCCCGAGGTTGCCGACTGCTACCTGATGACCGGGCAGCGCGACTATCTGCTGCGCATCATCGTCAGCGACCTTGCCGCCTATGAGCGCTTCCTCAAGGACAAGCTGACCCGGCTCGACAATGTCGCCTCGATCGAATCGAGCTTCGCGCTCGGGCGGGTGAAGCGCTCCTATTCGGTGCCGGTGGAGCTGGGGCGAGGCTAACCGGCTCGTCCGTTTCCGAACCGCATCCGATACTCCCCCGGCGCGACGCCATAGCGGCGCAGGAAAGCGCGGCGCAAGCGCTCGTCATCACCGAAGCCGGTGCGCACCGCGACCTGCTGGATGCCGATATCCGTTTCCTCGAGCAGGTCGCGGGCGAGGTCGAGCCTGACCGCCTCGACCGCCTTGGCCGGGCTGATGCCGGTCTCCTGTGCATAGATCCTGGCGAAATGGCGCGGGCTCATCGCCATGATGCGGGCGAGTTCCGGCACGGAGAGATCGCCGGCGGCGTGTTCGCGCATATGGGCATGCAGGGCCTCGAAGCGGCCGGCGGCATCGCGCGACTGGCGCTGCAATTCGCCGCTGAACTGTGACTGGCCGCCGGGGCGCTTGAGATAAAGCACGAGATCGCGCGCCAGATCGAGCGCGACTTTGCGTCCCAGATCCTCCTCGACCATGGCAAGTGCCATGTCGATGCCGGTGGAGACGCCGGCCGAGGTCCAGATCCGGCCATTGCTGACGAAGATCGCGTCCGGCTTGACGGTGGTCGCCGGGTGGGCCGCGCCGAGCCTGTCGGTGTATTCCCAATGCGTCGTCGCCTCGCAGCCGTCGAGCAGGCCGGCGGCAGCAAGGATGAAGGCGCCGAGGCAGATCGAGCCGAGCCGGCGGGTCTTGCCGCTCTGCTCGCGCAGGAAGGCGAGCAGTGCAGCCGAGCCGGCCGCGTCCAACGCCGAGCGCCCGCCTGAGACGAGCAATGTATCGATAGGCCGCGCGGAGACTTCTGCCAGCGACATGCTCGGCAGTGGCACGCCGGCATCGGTCGCGACCAGGCCGCCATGCTCGGAGGCAAGGATGATCTCATAGACGGCGCTGCCGTCGGCTCGCTTCGCATCGTTGAAGACCTGCAAGGGTCCGGTGACGTCGAGCAGCTTGGTGCGCGGAAAGAGCATGATGACGACGCGGATCGGCGTCGTGGCGGCCATGGCAGAAAACGAGGTCATCTTGTCATTTATGACATCGCCGGCTCATGGCATCCAGTCCCCGCACCGAGAGGAAAGACGCCATGCTGGAGCTGCGGCCGAATTGCGAACTTTGCGACTGCGACCTGCCGCCGGCCTCGCTGGAGGCGCGCATTTGCAGCTATGAATGCACCTACTGCGCGGAGTGCGCCGAGCGGGTGCTTGAGAATGTCTGCCCCAGCTGTGGCGGCGGCTTCGTGCAACGGCCTGTCCGCCCGGTCGGCGACTGGGGCGGGCTCGGTCTCGGCCTGGCGAACCGGCCGGCCGGTACGAAGCGCCATCATTCGCAGTGGACGGCCGAGCAGCGGCGCGAGCGCACTGAGCTGCTGCGCAACGTGCCCCCGCAGGAGCGCTGATCGAGCGCCGAGGCTCAGCGCCGCTCGAAATCGCGATGGACGTCGTGCGTCCAGATGCCTGCGCCGTCGGGCGGGATCACCAGCCAGTCCTTGCGGGTCAGGGTCTGCTTGGTGTCTTCGTGGCCGGAGCGCCAGTGATCCGTCATCGAGGTGCGCGAGAACTCGTAGTCCTTGGCGTGACCCTCATAGGATTTCTGCTGGTAGATCAATTGCAGGATGGTGTGCTCGGGCAGCAGCGCGAGCTCGTCGCGCAGCTTGCGGTCGTCGGCGCTGAGCTCGGCATCGGGGATCTTGCTCAGCGCGTCATGGGCCTTTTTCTTCCAGCCCTGAAGGGTCTGGAACAGGTCGGTCATCAGGCGGGTGCGCGAGGAATACATGATGTCCTTGTGCCGGCCCATCACATCCTGGAGCGTGCGCGGCAGCGGGCCGCGCGAGGAGAACAGGTCGACCTGGAAGATCAGCGAGTTCAGCGTGTCGTCCTGCGCGAGCAGGTGCTGCAGCGGCGTGTTCGAGACGATGCCGCCATCCCAGTAATGGTCGGTGCCGATCTGCACGGTCGGGAAGGCCGGCGGCAGGGCGCCGGAGGCCATGACGTGCTCGGGCGTGATCTCCTCCAGCATGTTGTCGAAATAGACGAAGTTGCCGGAGCGCGCGTTGACGGCGCCGACCGAGAAATGGATGCGCCTTGAGTTGATCAGGTCGAAATCGACCAGCTCCAGCAGCGTCTCGCGCAGCGGGGCGGTGTCGTAGAAGCTGGTCGCGTCGCTCGCGCCGGCGAAGGCGAGCCAGGGATTGACCTTGCGCGGCTCGAAGAAGCCGGGCTGGCCGAGCAGCATCGTGTAGAGCGAGCTCTGGGCGTTGCGCGCCTGGCGGAAGACGTCACCCTCCGGGGTGTACCACCAGACCTTGCGGTCAGTGATGCGCTCCCAGAACTGCTGAAGCCGCTCGAGCCGGCGCTCGCGCGGATTGCCGGCGATGATTGCCGAGTTGATCGCGCCGATCGAGACGCCCGAGACCCAGTCCGGCTCGATGTCTGCCTCATGAAGAGCTTGGTAGACCCCGGCCTGGTAGGCGCCCAGGGCGCCGCCGCCCTGGAGCACGAGCGCGACACGGTCGCAGCGCTCGGGCCGCCAGCCGAGATAGCGTTCAGTGGAAGACGGCGCAAAAGGGGCGTTCATGGCGCGGATTCCGTTCGCTCGATCATTGGGGAGAGCTGGATTTCGCCCATGTCTGAGGGGCAGGCGGTGACAGGCATGTGACGCGGGCGGCATCAGATATCGGTGTCACCGCCCCGTCAGACAAGCTTCATCGCCCCGTCAGCTTGCTCTTCCACCTCAGCGGCATGGACCTTGCGACGCAGTTTCGCGTCGCTGTCTCGCTGCGGGGAGATCACGCATGCTCAAGGGCAAGACCGCCGTCGTTACAGGCTCGACCTCCGGCATCGGGCTCGCCATTGCCCGCGCCTATGCCGCCGAGGGCGCCAATATCGTCATCAACGGTTTCGGCGAGCCGAAGGCGATTGAGGCGGAGCGCGCCGGCATCGAGGCGGATTTCGGGGTGAAGGCGCGCTACTCGCCGGCCGACATGGCCCATGGCGGCGCTATCGCCGCGATGATCGCCGAGGCGGAGGCCGAGTTCGGTGGCGTCGACATCCTCGTAAACAACGCCGGCATCCAGTTCGTGTCGCCGATCGAGGAGTTCCCGGTCGAGAAATGGGATGCGATCATCGCGATCAACCTTTCGGCGGCCTTCCATGCGATCCGCGCGGCGTTGCCGGGGATGAAGCAGCGCAAATGGGGCCGGATCATCAACACCGCCTCGGCGCATGCACTGGTCGCCTCGCCGTTCAAGAGCGCCTATGTCGCGGCCAAGCACGGCATTGCCGGCCTGACCAAGACGGTCGCGCTGGAGGCGGCGACCTTCGGGATCACCGCCAACGCGATCTGCCCCGGCTATGTCTGGACGCCGCTGGTCGAGAAGCAGATTCCCGAGACCATGGCGGCGCGCAATCTCACCAAGGAGCAGGTGATCAACGACGTGCTCCTGCATGCCCAGCCGACCAAGCAGTTCGTCACCAGCGAGGAGGTGGCGGCGCTCGCTGTCTTCCTGGCTTCCGATGCGGCAAAGTCGATCACCGGCGTCATCCTGCCGGTCGATGGCGGCTGGACCGCGCAGTGAGGGCATGACCATGAACCGCCAGCAGATCCTCGACCTGCCCTCGATGCCGCTCGCCGGGCCGAGCTATCCGGCCGGACCGTACCGCTTCATCGACCGCGAATACATGGTGATCAGCTACGAGACCGATCCGGAGCTGATCCGCCATCATCTGCCCGAGCCGCTGATGCCGATCGCCCAGCCGATCGTCAGCTACGAATGGATCAAGATGCCGGATTCCTCCGGCTTCGGCACCTATACCGAGACCGGCATCGTCATCCCCTGCCTGTTCGGCGAGGAGGAGGTCAGCTTCGTCTCGCAGATGTATCTCGACATCGAGCCGCCGATCTCGGCCGGCCGCGAGATCTGGGGCTTCCCGAAGAAATACGCCCATCCCAAGCTCGAAGTGGTCAAGGACACGCTGACCGGCACGCTCGAATATGCCGGCCAGCAGGTCGCGATGGGGACGATGGGCTACAAGCACGAGAGCCTCGCCGGCAACGGCGTCAAGACGACGGCGATGCTGACCAAGACGCAGGTCAACCTGAAGATCATCCCCGGCGTCGACGGCGAGCCGGAGATCTGTCAGCTCGTCGCGCTCAACCTCACCGACATCACGGTGAAGGGTTCCTGGATCGGCCCCGGCCGGTTGCACCTGATCCCGCATGTCAATGCGCCGGTCGCCGATCTGCCGGTGCGCAAGGTGCTCGGCGCGCATCACTTCATCGCCGACCTGACATTGCCTTTCGGGCGGAAGATCCACGATTACATGAAGGGGTAAGGTTCTTAAGCCGTCATTCTCGGGCGGAGCGGAGCGCAGACCCGGGAATCTCCTGACGAGAAGGCGATTGGAGCCTCCTCCGGCCTGAGATGCTCGGGTCAAGCCCGAGCATGACGGCGAGCCACTACCGCCCGCGCTTCGTCTCCAGGCTCTTGCTCCAGCGCGAGAGCGCAAAGCAGATCAGCCAGTAGAGGGCGCCGGAGAAGACATAGGCCTCCATGTTCATGCCGACCCAGGCGGGATCGGCGAGCGAGGCCTGGGCGATGCCGAGCAGGTCGAGGATCGAGACCACCAGCACCAGCGTGGTATTCTTGACCAGCGCGATGAACTCGTTGGTGATCGCCGGCAACGAGATGCGCAGCGCCTGCGGCAGGATGATGAACCAGGTCGCCTTCCAGTAGCTGAGGCCGAGTGCCGTCGCCGCCTCGCGCTGGCCCTTCGGCAGGGCCTGCAGGCCGCCGCGCACGGCTTCGGCCATATAGGCGGCGATGCAGAATCCGAGGCCGATCACGGCGCGCGCCAGCCGATCGACGCCGATCCCCGAGGGCATGATCAGCGGAAGCAGCAGCGAGGCCAGGAAGATCACGGCGATGATCGGCACGCCGCGCCAGAACTCGATGAACAGCACCGAGATCAGCTTGACCACCTTGAGCTCGGATTGCCGGCCGAGCGCGAGCAGGATGCCGAGCGGGATCGCGATCAGGCTGGCATAGATCGAGATGAAGACGGTCAGCATCAGCCCGCCCCATTCGCGCGTCTCGATCGCGCGCAGGCCGAAGCCGCCGGCGAGCAGCCAGACGCCGAGCGGCGGCAGGACGACGAGCGCGGCGAGGCCGAGGCTCAGCTTCAGCCGCTTCGGCGCGAAGACGATCGCTGCGCCGGAGAGCGCGAACAGGATGCCGGCGAGGTTCGGCCGCCAGCGCTCCTCGATCGGATAGAAGCCGTACATGAACTGGCCGAAGCGCGCCTTGACGAAGACCCAGCAGGCGCCGGTGCCGGTACAGTCGTTGCGGGTCTGGCCGCTCCAGGTCGCATCGATCAAGGCCCAGCGGATGATCGGCACGGCGATCCAGGCGATCAGCGCCGCGAGCAGCAGCGTCACCACCGTGATGGTCGGCGAGCCGAACAGGCGCTCGCGCCAGCTGTTCGGGAGGGCGGTCGCGGCGCTCATCGGGTCACCAGCGCGATGCGGGCATTGTACCAGTTCATGAAGGCGGAGACGGCAAGGCCGATGACGAGATAGACCGCGAGCGTCATGGCGATGATCTCGATCGCCTGGCCGGTGTTGTTGAGCGCCGAGCCCATGAACAGGCTGACCACGTCGGGATAGGCGATCGCCGCGCCGAAGGACGAGTTCTTGAGAACGTTGAGGTACTGGTTGGTCATCGGCGGCGTCATCACTCGCAGTGCCTGCGGGATGGTGACGAGGCGCAGTGTCTGGCCGGGCCTGAGGCCGAGGGCGCTCGACGCCTCGATCTGGCCATGCGGCACCGACTGGATGCCGCCGCGCACGATCTCGGCGATGAAGCCGGCGGTGTAGGTCACCAGCGCTGCGAGCAGGGCCACGAATTCAGGAATGACGACGAAGCCGCCACGATAGTTGAAGCCGCGCAGCACGGGAATGTCCCAGCGCGTCGCCAGCGTCGCCCAGGCCAGCGCCAGCACGGGCACGAGCAGCAGCAGGACGAGGCCGACGCTCAGGATCGGAGCGTCCAGGCCCGTCGCTTCCTTGCGCCGCCTGGCCCAGCGTAGGAAGAGCCAGTGCAGCAAGCAGCTGATTGCGATCGCGATGAAGGCGACTTTGAAGTTCGCGCCGGCGTCCGGGAGCGGGATGGTCAGGCCGCGATTGTTGAGGAAGGCGACGCCGAAGACCGAAAGGCTCTCGCGCGGGGCGGGCAGGGCGGCGATGACGCCGAAATACCAGAACAGCACGAAGAACAGCAGCGGGATGTTGCGGACGAACTCGACATAGGCGCCGGCGATGGCCTGGACGAGCCAGATCGAGGAGAGCCGGGCGATGCCGATCAGGAAGCCGAGCGCGGTCGACAGCACCAGCGCGATCACCGTGACCAGCATCGTATTGGCGACGCCGGCCCAGAACAGGCTGAGGATGTTGTCCGACTGGGTGTAGTTGGTCAGGACGAAGGGCACCTCGATGCCGGAGGTGCGCCAGAGGAAGTCGAAGCCCGAGGCGATGCCGGCCTGGACCATGTTCTGCGAGGCGTTGCGGATGAAATAGACCAGCAGCGCCACGAGGCCGATCAGCAGCGCCGCCTGGTAGAAGACGTCGCGGACGCGCTTGTCGTTGATGAAGGCGAGGGCTTTGCTCAAGGGGCGGCCGTCCGGCTTGGGGCGTCATTCTCGGGCGCAGCGCAGCTGCGACCCGAGAATCTCCTGACACGAAGGCTGGATTCCGAGATGGTCGGGTCAAGCCCGACCATGACGGGAGCGTCTCACTGGAACGGAGGGGTGAAGAGCAGGCCGCCCTTGGTCCAGAGCTGGTTCTGGCCGCGCTCGAGCTTCAGCGGCGAGTCCATGCCGACGGTGCGCTCATAGCTCTCGCCATAGTTCCCGACCTGCTTGATCGCCTTGTACATCCAGTCGTCGGGCAGGCCCATCATCGCGCCGAAGCCCCCCTCGGCACCGAGCAGGCGACGAACCTCGGTGTTCTTCGAGTTCGCCTTCATCTCGTCGACATTCTTGGAGGTGACGCCGAGCGCCTCGGCGGCGATCAGGCCGTTCAGCACCCAGCGCACGATCAGCTGCCAGCGCTCGTCGCCATAGCGGGTCACCGGGCCCTGCGGATCGTTCGAGATCGGCTTCGTCAGGATGACGTGGTCGTCCGGAACCTTGAGCTTGGCGCGCTGGCCGGCGAGGGCGCCGACGCCGGCGGTGTAGGCGTCGCAGCGGCCGCTGTCATAGGCGGTGATGGCGTCGTCATTCTTCTGGAAATTGGTGATGGTGACCTTGAGGTTGCGCTCGCGGAACCAGTCGGCGGCGTTCTTCTCCTCGGTCGAGCCGGCGGCGACGCAGACCGAGGCGCCGTCGAGTTCCTCGGCCGACTTCACATTCGCCTTCTTGCGGACGATGAAGGTCTGGCCCTCGTAGAAGTTGATGCCCTGGAAGTTCAGGCCGAGCGTGGCGTTGCGCGAGAAGGTGATGGTCGAGTTGCGCGAGAGCACGTCGACCTGGCCTGATTGCAGGATCGGCCAGCGCTGCTGCACCGAAGTCGGGGTGTACTTCACCTTGGTGGCATCGCCGAGCACGGCGGCGGCCAGCGCGCGGCAATAGTCGACGTCGAGTCCGGTCCATTCGCCCTTGTCGTTGGCGAAGGAGAAGCCGGGCAGACCGAGATGCACGCCGCATTCGAGATGGCCGCGCGCCTTGATGGCGTCGAGCGTCGGGCTGGGCGCGAGCTGTTGCGCGGAAGCGGCGAGGGTGCCGGCGGCGAGCAGCGCCGCGGCGAGAGCAAAGGTCTTCATGTCCATTCCCCATCCTGTGGCGCCATGACGCCACGTCTGGGCGACTATGCAACAGCCCGAGGGGGAAAGGTAAGGGGGGTGGGGCGGTTTCCTGCCAAAGTCTGACGATGCCGACGGCGACGCCTGGGACCGAGGAGGCCTTCATGCCTTCGGCGACCTGCTTCTCGAACTCCGGCAGCAACGCCGCGATCGAAGCCCGGTTGGGCTGCCGTGCGTTCGCCTCCGAGATGCCGGAGAGGGCGGCGAGGCCGACCAGGAGCGCCCCTGACGGTTTCGATCGCGACGCCGTAGAGCGGGGCCAGTTGCTCCGGCGTCAGCAGATCGCTCGCCTTGCCGCTGGCGAGCGTCTGGCCACCGCGGAGAAGCAGGGCTTGGTCGGCATAGCGCAACGCCTGGTTGGGCCATGGATGGTGAAAAGCACGCCGAGACCTTCCCCGGCGAGTCGGGGGGCTCATCACCTTGCCCTGATTGCCGAAATCGAGGCTCGCGGCCGGCTCGTCGAGGTTGACGTAGGATCGCCGCCGGCGGGTCGGCCGGGAAAATGCGCTCGACCCTTGCCGGGAAACCGGGGCCTCCCGGCCAGCGCCGTTGCAGATGGTCGCGGCACGAGCGAGGCGCGGGACGCCGACCGTCGCGCCGCGGCCGGCCAGGACGGCGCGGCGGTCAGGATGCGGCATGCGAGGTTCCCGTTGTGCCATGCGAATGGCTGCAGCGAAAAGGCTTGATGTCGAGGAGCGGCGTGCCGTCGAGGCAGTCGAGCCCGCGCACCAGCAGGACGCCATCCTCGACGCCTTCGAGCTTCACCCGCGACAACGCAATCGGGTTCGGGCGTACCGGCGAGCGCAGCGCGAAGGTCCCGAGCGTGCCGCCGCCGCGCGGCGTCTGCGTCAGCAGATCGCGCCGCGCTTCATGCATCCAGTAGAGCAGGTCGAGTTCGGCGAAGGCTTCGATGCCCTTCAGCGCGGGCTGCCAGTGCGCGTCGATCTCGACCTGGCAGATTGGCCCATCCTGCCGGCCCTGGCGCGGGCAGTCGTCGCGCGTCGCAAAGGGCGTGCGGATGCGGCCGATGAAGACGAGCCGCGCATCGGTCCGCTCGGGCAGGGGGGCCTCGGTCTCGCCCGGCCGGGTCGCTTGCCAGTCCATGGCCTTGCGCTTCCTCTCGTTCTCTCGAGGCGCCCCGGCGCTACCAAGCCATCCCCGCGGGAATCGCCTCCCGCCGCGGCGAAAGAATGAACATGGCAAATCGGTAGTCGCTCGGCGAGACCCGGTTCAGCATGGTCAGGCCATGATCGTCCGTGAAACAAGCTTGCAAATCGGTGGAGCAATTGCAGCGCCTCTTGCGCTGGCATCGACATAGTCTTCTGCCTCAGTGAAGCTGGTGAGGACAGCCCGTGACGATCGATCCCGACACCCTCGTGCAGGAGATGACCGGCTGGCGGCGCGACCTGCATGCCCATCCGGAATTCGGCTTCGAGGAGAGGCGCACCAGCGCCTTCGTCGCCGGCAAGCTGCGCGAGTTCGGGCTCGACGATGTCGCCGAGGGCGTCGGCGGAACCGGCGTCGTCGGCACGCTGAAGCGCGGCAGCGGCAACCGGGCGATCGCATTGCGGGCCGATATGGACGCGCTTCGCATTCCCGAACAGGGCGAGCTGCCGCACCGTTCGCAGACGCCCGGCGTCATGCATGCCTGCGGCCATGACGGGCACACCGCCATGCTGCTCGGCGCGGCGAAGCTCCTGGCGGAGGAGGGCGGCTTCGACGGCACGGTGCGCTTCGTCTTCCAGCCGGCCGAGGAATGGGGGCGCGGCGCGCTCGCCATGCTCGACGACGGATTGCTGGAACGCTTCCCGTTCGAGGAGATCTTCGGGCTGCACAATGCGCCGGGGCTGGCGGTCGGCAAGTTCCAGACCCGCATCGGCCCGATCATGTCGGCGGAGGACAATTTCGAGATCGTCCTCACCGGGGTCGGTGGCCACGCCGCCCGCCCCCATGTCGGCAAGGAGACGCTGGTCGCCGCCTGCGCCCTCGTCACCGGCCTGCAGACCATCGTCTCGCGCCGCCTGAGCCCGGCACAGATCGCCGTGGTCTCGGTGACCGAGCTGATCACCGACGGCACCCGCAACGCCCTGCCTGGGCAAGCGCGCATCCTCGGCGACGCCCGCAGCTTCCATCCCGAGGTCAGCGCCGATATCGAAGCGCAGATGCGCGTGATCAGCGAGGGCATCGCGCGCGCCTACAATGTCGAGCAATCGGTCACCTATACCCGCGAATTCGTGCCGCTGCTCAACCAGCCGGCACAGACGGAGGCTGCGCTGGAGGCGGCGCGCGCCGTGCTCGGCGCGGAGAACGTCTCGGTGGTCTCGGAGCCCTTCACCGGCTCGGAGGATTTTGCCCGCTTCCTCGCGCATGTGCCGGGCTGCTTCTCCTTCGTCGGCAATGGCGCCAGCGCTCCGCTGCACAATCCGCGCTATGATTTCGACGACAAGGGGCTGATCCACGGTGCGCGTTTTCACGCCGAGATCGTCAGGCGGCGGCTGGCGGTGGCGTGATGGCGAACCTCGCAGTGGAACGGCGTGGCGGAATGCGCACACGACCTGCGGTCACTGGCGATGCGGAGGCGATGAGCGCCGTCCTGCGCGCCATCATCGCCGCATACGGGCGAGAGCGCCCCAGCGATCCCGACTTCGTTCTCGCGACCTATATCACCCATCCGGACCGCGTCGCCTGCACGGTCGCGCTCGACGATGCCGGGACGATCCTCGGCTTTCAGTCCCTGCGCAGGGCGCGGCCCGGCGATCCCTATGGAACGCCGGAGGGTTGGGGCAGCATCGGAACCCATGTCGCGCCGCAGGCCGGCCGGATGGGGGTCGGCACGGCGCTGTTCGCGGTTACGCGGCAGGCTGCTTCGGAGGCGGGCATTGGCCGGATCGACGCCGCCATCCGCGACGACAACCCGATGGGCCTTGCCTATTACGAGGCGCGAGGCTTCCGGACCCACAGAACCGAGAACGGGGTGGTCCACAAGGTCTACAACGTGTCAGAGGGTTGACGAGCGGCCCTCGTATTGCCGCCAAGCACACACCCGGTGCACATATTCCCGCTCGCGCTCGGTCTCGCCGAAGGGCGCGACCGGCCAGAGCCAGCTCTCGTCCTCCTTCGGCAATGTGACGCCATACATCAGGTCGAGCCGCTCATGGATCGCGCCTTGGCGGTCGCGCTCGACCATCTCGACATCGCTGATCAGGCAGACATGGCCCTTGAAGCGGGCGAGATCATCGAGATGCCAGGCGATGCAGCGGGCCGGGAGGTTGTCGGGGAGAGCGGCGGCGCGGGCGGGATTGGCCTCGAGCCAATCGGCCACCGGCCAGGCGAGCTGCGAGAGCAGATTGGCCGAGATGACGAGATCGACGCTGTCGTCGTTGGCGAGATCGGCGAGCGGATCCTGCCGGCCCCCCGCCTCGCCGGCGAGCCAGGCCATCGCGCCGGTGAGGTCGCGGCTGAGGAGGCTGACCTTGGCTTGCCGCCAGAGCTTCAGGCGCAGCAGCGGCAGATGGACGATGTCGACGAGCACCACCTCGTCGAAGCTGGCGCAGAGGACGTCCAGCGGGATATCGCGGGCGGGGCCGGAGCCGAGCACCACGACCTTGCGGCGGCGCGGCACGGAGGCTGCGACCTCGGCGATGATGGCGCGGCAGCGCGCCTGATGCGGCTCCCAGGCCTTGCGCTGGCGGAGGCCGCGCGACCAGAGGGCGACGCCTTCCCGCAGCAGGCCGAAGCGGCGCGCCAGCGGCGTGGCCGGCGTCAGGGCATGCAGTGCAAGTTCCGCCAGCATCAGGAGTTGATGCCGAAAGGTGGATGCCGGTTTTCGGACGACATCATGCCCCGGGGATCAGCTGAGTGCTCCGCGCGCGGCCACAGGCCAGATCGCTTCGACATGGGCGTCGGGGCCGGCAAGGCCACGCACGCAGACATACCAGTCGTGCAGGTTGACGGTCGGATCGCAATGGCCGGGCACGAGCAGGATGCGCTCGCCGCGATGCGGCACGGCGACGGGGTCGCCGGTCAGGATGCCATGTTCGTCGGAGGGCTTGGTGTAGATCACGCCGTCGCGCTGCCAGGGCACCGGCATGCCTGAATCGACCGCTGCGGCCTTGTGGCCGGCATCGACGATGGCACGGTCCGGCACCGGCTTGCTCATCACTCCGGCGAGCACGAACAGCGCATGCTGGAAGGTGTGGAAGGTCGAGCCGTCGGCCATGCGGTTCCTGGCATAGTCGGCGTCCATGAAGATGTAGGAGCCGCATTGCAGCTCGTTCCAGATGCCGGAGCGGCCCTCCAGATCGAAGGTGCCGGTGCCGGCGCCGCCGACGGTCTCGCAGGCAAGGCCGGCATGGGACAGCCGCTCGATCACATTGCGGGTGAGAAGTCCGGCGCGCTCGATCGCCTCGCTGCGCTCGTCGACCGAGCGCATGTGCTGGGCCGAGCCGTGATAGGCCTGCACGCCGCGAAAGCGCAGCGTGTTGCTGCGCGCGACCGCCTCGGCGAGCCGGACCGCCGCCTCGCCCGGCGCAACGCCGCAGCGGCGCCCGCCGATGTCGAGCTCGACCAGCACGTCGAGGACGACGTCGTTGCGCGCCGCCGCCTCGGCCGCCTCGCGCACGCCCTCGACATGGTCGACGCAGAGCCCGATGCGGGCCTCGCGTGCCAGCTTGGCCAGCCGGTCGAGCTTGGCGGCGCCGGCGATCTCATTGGTGACAAGCACGTCGGTGACGCCGCCGGCGACCAGTATCTCGGCTTCGCCGACCTTCTGGCAGCATTGCCCGACGGCGCCATGGGCGATCTGCCGCAGCGCGATCTCGGGGCTCTTATGCGTCTTGGCATGGGGGCGCAGACGCACGCCCGTCGCTTCGGCGAAAGCCGCCATGGTGACGAGATTTCGCTCGAAGGCGTCGAGATCGATGATCAGTGCGGGCGTATCGATCTCGGCGAAGGACTGTCCGGGCCGGGCCGGCGGGGAAAGGGGCATGTGCTCTCGAATCTGGTGAATCAACTCATGGCCATCGGACGTCAGCTTCGTGTCCGGAGCAAGACCGGCAGTGGCGCTCGCATGGCGGCCATGTTAGGCCGCGCCCCATGAAGATCGGCCGCGTCACCGACGACACCCTTGCGCTCTTCGCCCGAGTCTGGCGCGAGCGCGGACGGCACTACCTGCCGCAAATGCTCACCATCCTCGCCCTCGTCGTGGTCATCGCGGCGACGACGAGCTTCTATCCCCTGCTGATCAAGGCGGCCTTCGATGCCTTCGCCGACCCGATCGGGGCCGAGGCGACCGGCTTCGTGCGCCGGATGGAACGGCTGGTCTCGAAATCGATCGATTTCGAGATCGGCGTCGTCAATGCCGTCGCGGTCGTCGTGGTGATCGTCACCGCGATCAAGGGCTTTTCGCTGCTGACCCAGACGGTGATGACCAACAGCGTCGTCAGCCGGATCGAGGCGGACATGCAGAGCGCGCTCTACGCCCATCTGATCGACGCCGACCTGGCGCAGCTGCAAAGGGAGAATCCGGCCTCGCTCACGCAGCGCTTCACCACCGACTTCACCTTCGTCAAGGAGGCGCTGACGCGGCTGGTCAACATCGCGATTCGCGACGTGCTGACGGCGGTGGCGCTCGTCGGCGCCATGCTCTGGATCGACTGGAAGATGACGGCGGTCGTCCTTCTGATCGCCCCCATCGTCGCCCGGCCGATCGGCCGGATCGGCAAGAAGCTGCGTCGGATGGCGATGTCGCAGCAGGAGCAGACCGGCATCATGGCGAGCCTGGTCACCGAGAGCCTGCAGGGCGCGCGCGTCGCCAAGACCGACTCGCTCGAGCCCTATCTCAAGGAGCGCGCGGCGGGTGCCTTCGAGACGATCCGGACGCTGAAGATGAAGGCGGCCAATGCCCGCGGCCGGCTCGACCCGCTGCTCGAGGTCGCCGGCGGGCTCGCGGTCGCCGGCGTGCTAGCGGCGATCGGCGTGCGCATCACCTCCGGCAGCTCCACCGTCGGCGACTTCACCGGCTATGTCTCGGCGCTGCTGCTTGCCGCGCAGCCGATGCGTTCGCTCGGCAATCTCAACGCCATCGTCCAGGAGGCGGGCGCCTCGCTGAAGCGCTATTACGCGCTGATCGACGAGAAGCCGCTGATCACCGAGCGCCCCGACGCCAAGCCGCTCGCGGTGAGCGGGGGCGAGGTTGCCTTCCGCGACCTGCGCTTCCGCTATCGCGACGACCAGCGTGGCCTCGAAGGCATCGATCTCGTTGCCGAGGCCGGCAAGACCACGGCGCTGGTCGGCCGCTCCGGCTCCGGCAAGTCGACCATGCTGGCGCTGGTGCCGCGGCTCTACGACCCGAGCGAAGGAAGGGTCGAGATCGACGGCCAGGACATCCGCGACGTGACCCTGCGCAGCCTGCGCGGCCAGATCGGGGTGGTCAGCCAGGATGTGGTGCTGTTCGACGACACCGTCCGCGCCAATATCGGCTTCGGCCGCCCCGGTGCGAGCGAGGCCGACATCGTCGCCGCTGCCAAGGCGGCGGCGGCGCACGACTTCATCATGGCGATGCCTGATGGCTACGAGACGCGCGTCGGCGAGCGCGGCTCGCGGCTGTCCGGCGGTGAGCGCCAGCGCCTCGCCATTGCCCGCGCCGTCCTCAAGGATGCGCCGATCCTTTTGCTCGACGAGGCGACGAGCGCGCTCGACACCCAGTCGGAGCGGCTGGTGCAGGAGGCGCTGGCGGAGCTGATGAAAGGCCGGACCACGCTCGTCATCGCGCATCGGCTCTCGACCGTGCGCGAGGCCGACCAGATCGTCGTGCTCGACGAGGGCAAGGTGATCGAGACCGGTGACCATGACGAGCTGATCGCCCGCGATGGCGCCTATGCGCGGCTCTACCGGCTGCAGTTCGCAGAGGGCTAAAGCGATTCGCCTGGAGACAGAACGCCTCATCCTCGACCTGCATGGGGTCGAGCATTTCGAGCCGCTTCGCGAGATGTGGGGCGATGCGGCGGTGGTGCATCATATCGGCCAGCCCTCGAGCGCGCAGGAGGCTTGGATGCGGCTGCTGCGCTATCGCGGGCTCTGGCAGCTGCTCGGCTACGGCTATTGGGCACTGACCGAGAAGGCTAGCGGCCGCTTCGTCGGCGATCTCGGTTTCGCCGACTTCCACCGGGTAGTCGAGCCGTCGATTCGTGGCATACCCGAGGCAGGCTGGGTTCTGGCAAGCTGGGCGCATGGCCAGGGCTTTGCGGGCGAGGCGCTGACCGCGGCGCTCGCCTGGCTCGACGGACAAGGCAAGCACGAAAGTTCCGTCTGCCTGATCGCACTGGAGAACGAGCCTTCGTTGCGGTTGGCCCGACGCTTTGGCTTCCGGGATGAGCGCACCGTCAGCTTCTCCGGGCATGACACGCTGTTGCTGCGGCGGATGCGGCCGAGATAGCGCCAAGGTGGCGCGTCGGCGCTGCCGCAAGCATGCGGGGCATGCGCGGGCGACAGGCAGCTGCTGACAGGAGCTGCCACATTGTGTTGGCAGTGTTCCGGCTTAAAAAATTGAAAGAGACTTTGCCGTGACGACCCCGATGAACGCCGCCGCGCCGGCGCGTAAGGCCACCCGCCGCGAATGGCTCGGCCTGATCGCGATCGCCTTCCCGTGCATGATCTATTCGATGGACCTGACGGTGCTGAACCTCGCGGTGCCGACATTGACGCGCGAGCTCAAGCCGACGGCCGGGGAGCTGCTCTGGATCATCGACATCTACGGCTTCATGGTCGCCGGCTTCCTGATGACCATGGGCACGCTCGGCGACCGGATCGGCCGGCGCAAGCTGCTGCTGATCGGCGCGGCAGCCTTCGGCCTGGCCTCGACCGTCGCCGCCTTCTCGACCAGCACCGAGATGCTGATCGTGATGCGGGCGCTGCTCGGCATCGCCGGGGCGACGCTGGCGCCCTCGACGCTGTCGCTGATCGCGGTGATGTTCGAGGACGAGACCGAGCGCACCTTCGCGATCTCGATGTGGATCGCCAGCTTCTCGGCCGGCGCCGTGATCGGCCCGCTGATCGGTGGTGCGCTGATCGAGTATTTCTGGTGGGGTTCGGTCTTCCTGATCGCGGTGCCGCCAATGCTGATCCTGCTGGTGATCGGTCCGATCCTGCTGCCGGAATACAAGGCGCCCCAGGCCGGCCGGCTCGATCTCGTCAGCGCGCTGCTGTCGTTGGCGGCGATCCTGCCGGTGATCTACGGCATCAAGCACTGGGCCGAGTTCGGGCTCTCGGTCTCTGCCGTCGGCTGCATCGTCGCCGGGCTCGCGTTCGGCCTGGTGTTTGCGCATAAGCAGACGCGCCTCGCCGATCCGATGGTCGACCTTGCCCTGTTCGGGATCCCCGCCTTCCGCGCGGCGTTGGCGATCAATCTCGCCGGCATCATGGTGATGTTCGGCAGCTTCATCTTCGTGGCGCAGTACCTGCAACTGGTCGCCGGGCTGACGCCGCTGGAAGCCGGTATCTGGTCGCTGCCTTCGGCGGTTGCCTTCACGCTCGCCTCCTTCGCGGTGACGCCACTGTCCGTGCGCTTCAAGCCGGCGACGCTGATGGCTGGCGGCATGATCCTCTCGGCGCTCGGCTTCGTCTGGCTCGCCTTCGCACCGAACCTCGTCCAGATCGTTTCTGCCTCGGTCATGTTCTCGATCGGCTTCACGCCCGTGATCGCATTGACGACCGGGATCGTGGTCGGCTCGGCGCCTCAGGAGCGGGCAGGGTCGGCTTCGGCCATGTCCGAGACAAGCATCGAGCTTGGAGGCGCGCTCGGTATCGCCGTCTTCGGCAGCCTTGGTACGGCGCTCTATCGCCAGACCATGGCGGGGCTCTCGGTCGCTGGGGTGGACAATGTGACGCTGGCGCCGGCGCGCTCGACGCTCGGCGGGGCGCTCGCCGCGGCCGAGCGGTTGACGCCGGACCAGTCGGCGCATCTGCTGCAGGCGGCGCGCGAGGCCTTCATGACCGGCTTCCATGCGGTCGCGCTGATCGCGATCGCCGGCATGGTGTTCTGCATCGCGGTCGCGCTGACGACCTTGCGCGATGCAAAGCCGTCGGCGGCGCATTGAAAAGCGTCATTCTCGGGCAAAGCGAAGCGGAGACCCGAGAATCTCAGGAGGAGAGGGCACCGATTGGCGCCTTCTTCGACCCGAGCACGACGGCTTGGCTCAGGGTTCGCGCTGCAGCGCTTCGGCCGCAGCCGGGAAGCCGCGGAAGGAGAGCGGCAGCGCGACTTCGCGCTTGCCGGCGTCGAGATAGCGCATCTGGGCGGCTTCGCTGAAACCGCGCCAGCGCTTGAAGGCATCATCGCTCAGGTTGGCCTCGGCGAAGCAGCCGCCGGGCAGGCAGCGCTGGAAGATGGCGACGGCCTCATCCTTGTCGGCGATGGTGACGCGTATGGCCGCCTTGTCGCCGAGCGACAGGTTCGGCGGCACCTGGATCACCAACTTGATCGGCTCTTCCTTGACCGGGCGGCCGATGGCGACCAGCGCGATCGGGCCGCGCTGACCCTGCTGCTCCAAGGTCTGGACGATCTCGCAGACGCGAGCCGCGACGCTCTGCTGGCAGCGGAGTACCCAGTCGCCATAGCTAGCAGTGGTGTTGTCGGGTTGGGAGACGGCGCCGGGGGCCGGCGTCGCCTGTGCTGCCTGGCCCGGCCGCTGCTGGGCAGGGCGTTGCGCCGGAGCCTGGGCGAACGCCGTGCCAGTCAGGAGAGCGGTGGTGATGGCGAGGGCGGTCAGTCGTCTCAGCATGGCAGCGAAGGTCCGGAAAGCGGGCGATCTCCGACTTCAAGACCAGGACTGGCCATAGCGCAAGCAGCAGTTGTGAACGGCCGTCAAGGATGCCAGCCGGTCTCCTGCGCCGGGGCCTCGTCCTTGGCCTCCTGAGCGCGTGCCTCCTCGACCACGGCGAAGACGGCGCGCAGCGCCGCCTCGACGCCTTCGCCCGAAGCGGCCGAGAGCGCGATCGGAGTGCGGCCGCAGGCGCGCTTCAGGCGGGCGAGCTGTTCCTTGCGCGCCTCCGGCGTCAGCGCGTCGACCTTGGAGAGCGCCACGATCTCCGGCTTCTCGTCGAGGTCGGCGCCATAGGCGGCGAGCTCCTTGCGCACCGTCTTGTAGGCCTTGCCTGCATGTTCGGTCGTGCCCTCGACGAGGTGCAGGAGCACGCGGCAGCGCTCGATATGGCCGAGGAAGCGGTCGCCGAGGCCATGGCCCTCATGCGCACCCTCGATCAGCCCGGGAATGTCGGCGAGCACCATCTCGCGCGCGTCGACGCGGACGACGCCGAGGCCGGGATGCAATGTGGTGAAGGGATAGTCGGCGATCTTCGGCTTTGCTGCCGTCACCGTGGCGAGGAAGGTCGACTTGCCGGCATTGGGCAGGCCGACGAGACCGGCATCGGCGATCAGCTTGAGGCGCAGCCAGACCCAGCGCTCCTCGCCGGGCAGGCCGGGATTGGCGTGGCGCGGCGCCTGGTTCGTCGAGGTCTTGAAATAGGCATTGCCGAAGCCGCCATTGCCGCCCTTGCACAGCACGAAGCGCTGGCCTGGCTCGGTCAGGTCGGCGATCAGCGTCTCGCCGTCCTCGTCGAGGATCTCGGTGCCTGGCGGCACCTTGAGCACGATCGGGGGACCATTGGCGCCGTGCCGGTCCTTGCCCATGCCGTGCTCGCCGATCCTGGCCTTGAAATGCTGCTGGAAGCGGAAGTCGATCAGTGTGTTCAGACCCTGGACGCATTCGACCACGACGTCGCCGCCGCGCCCGCCATCGCCGCCATTGGGCCCGCCGAACTCGATGAACTTCTCGCGCCGGAACGAGACGCAACCGGCGCCGCCGTCGCCGGCCTTCACATAGATCTTGGCTTGGTCGAGGAATTTCATGGAGGAGTAGGTAGTCGCATGCGCGCGGGAGAGCAATGCGTCCCGCGCGTCTCCGGGCGGCCCCAAGCGCGCTTCATGCAGAATTATGTTGCAGTGCAGCAACGAATGCCCATCTCGGACGTTGTCACCCGCCAGCGCCACTCCGGCAGCTGACGACATAAGGGCCATGACGATGCGAAAGCTCTCCGACACGATCGCCCGACTCTCGGCCTACCGCACGCAGCTGGGGGCCGGGACGGGCGTCGATGCGCCTGGCCGCCTCGGCACCTTGCCCGATTTCGGCAGCAACCCCGGCGCGCTGCTCGCCCGGACTCACGTCCCGCACGAACTCCCCGCCGGCGCTCCGCTCGTCGTGGTGCTGCACGGCTGCACCCAGACAGCGTCCGGCTACGACCTCGGCACCGGCTGGTCGGCCCTGGCCGACCGCGATGGCTTCGCGGTGCTGTTTCCAGAGCAGCAGCGTGCCAACAACGCCAATCTCTGCTTCAACTGGTTCGAACCGGGCGATACCGCGCGCGGCAAGGGCGAGGCGCTGTCGATCAGCCAGATGATCGAAGCGATGATCGCGCGCCACGGCCTCGACCGGCGCCGCGTCTTCATCACCGGCTTGTCGGCTGGCGGAGCCATGGCGGCCGCCATGCTGGCGACCTATCCCGAGCTCTTCGCCGGCGGCGCGATCATCGCCGGACTGCCCTATGGGGTCGCGGCGACCATTCCCGAGGCGTTCGACCGCATGCGTGCCCATGGGCTGCCGAGCGAGCAGAGGCTGCAGAACCTGGTGCGCTCGGCCTCCCGGCATGACGGCCCCTGGCCGACGATCTCGATCTGGCAAGGCAGCGCCGACCGCACCGTCAGTCCCGCCAATGCCGGAGCGCTCGTCGCGCAATGGCGCGGCGTCCACGGCCTGCCCGCCGAACCCTCGGCGAGCGAGCAGGTCGACGGCCAACAGCGACGTGTCTGGCGCGACGCCGACGGCCGCGAGTTGATCGAGGAGTACGGCATTGCCGGGATGGGCCACGGCACACCGATTGCCACGGACGGCATCGGCCGGGCCGGCCCGTTCATCCTGGCCGCCGGGATCTCGTCAACGCGCCGGATCGCCCGCTTCTGGAATCTCTCGGCGGAGGCCGTGGCCGCCGACAGGCAGCCGGCAGTCGCAGCGCCGCCGGCCCGTGAGCCTGCGACCGTGCTCGCCGGCAGCGCAGGAGACGTTGAACCACCGCGTCGGCCCGGCGCCGCGGACCCGCAGCACCCGGCCGCGCCTGGCGTGCGCAAGATCATCGAGGATGCGCTGCGTTCGGCCGGGCTCATGCGGTAACGAAGTCGCCGGTCCCGCCCGAAGGCGGGACCGCGCTGTTCACGCCATGCAGGGCTCTTCGCTGAAGCGCTCGGCCTGCTGCTGCTGTTCGGCAGCCGGCAGAGGCGCCCAGCCGGAGACGCTCCAGCTCTTCAGCGCCGCCCAGGTCGAGCGGTCGAGCCGGTACTGTTCGCAGGGGAACAGCCCGCCACGCGCCGGCAGCGACTTCAGGAAGGAACCCTCCTGCCGAAAACCGCTCTTCTCCAGCACCCGGCGCGAGGCCGGGTTGATGACGCGGGTGTCGGCCTCGACCGCATCGATCTCGACAAGCGAGAACATGGTGTCGATCAGCGCCTGCACCGCTTCGGTGGCATAGCCCTTGTTCCAGTGCGGGGTGCCGAGCCAGTAGCCGATGAATGGCCGTCCGGTCGCCTGCTTGTGCGCGCCGATCATGCCGATCAGCTCGTTCGGCTTCTCACGCGGGGTGATCGCCAGCACGAGGTGCTCGCCGAGCGCATTGCCCTTGCGCGTTGCGAAGACGAAGGGATCGACCGCCTGGGTCGGGTAGGGATGCGGAATCGCCGCGGTCATCTCGGCCACGGCCTTCTCGCCGGCGAGACGCAGGATGGCGGTGGCATCGGCGATCCGCGGCCAGCGCAGCCACAGCCGCCTGGTCTCGAGCCGGAAGACGTCGTCTCTCGTCAATTCGGGGAACATCGGGTCTCTCCGTCGGCGCAAACGAAAGGGGGAGCTGGGCTTTGGTCCCATCTCCCCCTCGCTGACCTTCGGGAAACCCGCTTGCGGGCTCTTATTCCCTTGATCCGTCCGGTTCGATGGAACCGGCGGATCGAGAACATTCCCTATCCGCCGTTTATTCTGCGGCCTCTTGGGCCGGGACTACGTTCACGAAAGCTCGGCCGAGCTTCGTCGTGAATCGGACGCGACCGTTCGACGTGGCAAAGAGCGTATGGTCTTTGCCCATGCCGACGTTCACGCCGGCGTGCCATTTGGTGCCGCGCTGACGAATGATGATGTTGCCGGCCACGACCGCCTGGTCGCCGAAGCGCTTCACGCCGAGACGCTTGCTTTCGGAGTCGCGACCGTTGCGCGACGAACCGCCTGCCTTTTTGTGAGCCATAACGCCCTACCTCAAAAACTCTTCAGTCCATGTAACCCGAATCGGCGGCGAAAGCCACCCCGATCGGGCGTGAAGCTGCGCGGTGCCTGTCAGCGCCGGTCAGTAGTCTTCGCCGGAAGCGAGCTCGGCCTGATCGGCCTTGGCCCGCGGCGGCTTGCCGGCGAGCAGCTCCTTGGCCTGCTCGACCCACTCCTCGCGGGTGGCGCGACCGCGCAGCTTCAGCTCCTCGTCCCACTTGGCGATATCGGCCTCGGTCCAGGCGGCGATGTCGTTCCAGGAGGTGATGCCGGCGGCGCGCAGCTTCTTCTCGATGGTCGGGCCGACGCCCGAGATCAACGAGAGGTTGGAGGCGTCGAGGCCTTCGGCCTTGGTTTCGGTCTTGGCCTTCGCCGGCTTGGCCGCAGCCTTGCCCTTGACGGTTTCGCTGCCGGCCTTGAGCGCGACCGGGGCGGCTTCGCCCTTCTTCATCTCCGGCTTCTTGCCGCCGGTGAGGATGTCGGTGATGCGCACGACGGTCAGCTCGGCGCGGAAGCCGCGCTTGCGCTTGGAATTCTGGCGGCGGCGCTTCTTGAAGGCGATGACCTTCTCGCCGCGGGCCTGCTCGACGATCTCGCCGGCGACGGTGATGTCGCCGAGGAAGGGAGCGCCGATCGTCGACTTCTCGCCATCGGTCAGCATCAGGACGGAGCCGAAAGCGACGGTGTCGCCCGGGTTGCCCTCGATCTTGGCGACGGTGATGCGGTCGTTGGCGGCGACGCGGAACTGCTTGCCGCCGGTCTTGATGACTGCGAACATCTTAGTGTTCTCCATGTTGAGCCCCGCCCGGTCATGTGCCCCAGAGGGCGCACGCGGGACGGCTTTTTGGCAGTCGGTTGCGTGGTCGGGTTCGCTCTTCAAGGCCGCTGCACTCGCCGCATCGAAGCGGCATGGTTGGCGGCAGCCAAAAGAGATCAGGCGCGGGTTTCCCCACGCCGGACGCGGCTTCCTAGTCGTGCCGGGGCGCTGCGTCAAGGAAAAGCAGCATGGCAGCGCCGGATTTCAGGGGCGATGACGGCGTTGTGGACGTATCGTTCCGGAAAGGCTTGTGCCGGGCGGATGCAATGTGTAGTAAGCACCCCGCCTCGACCAGAGCGACCGCGGACAGGTGGCAGAGTGGTTGAATGCACCGCACTCGAAATGCGGCATACCTGCAAGGGTATCGGGGGTTCAAATCCCTCCCTGTCCGCCACTTCCTCGATCTCAACCCAATTGCTTCGCGCGTAATTCCATTGGGGCCGCCCGCAGGTCGGTCGCGCGCCTGCCGCCGAAAGCTGACGCCCGTTCTTGCCCTTCGCTTCATTCTCGGTGCCGGTTTCCACCTCGGTCCCGTTGAAGACTTCAACGGCCGAGGCTCATCCTCCGTTGGCACTCGGATTGGCAGCGGGCATCCTGTTCGAGCTCGCCAGATATTCTGCCCAACGGAAGGATAACGGGCAGCAGCCGATGTCGTTCGCTGCCTTCACCGGCTGGGAGACGGATCGGCATTCCACCGAGAATGCATAGGGTATCGACCTGATTTCGAACCGTCATCAAGGCCTGCCAGTATGGTCGTCGCGCAAAGTGGATATCGGCTGGCGCGAAGATGATGCGATAGAATAAAGGACCAGTGCACGTCTGCGTTTTGAAACGATTCAGATTTCTCCCGAAGTGATGGGCATGCAGCGACATGAGCCGCCCGGTGAAAGGCGGCGCCTATGGTGACCGTGTTACACCGCCCGACATCGGCGCTGCTTCTGGTGCTGGGCATTCTGGGTTTGCTGGCATTCGAGACCTGGCGCAGCCATCTCGCCGCGCAGGAGGAGGCAGAGCGCAACGTCGTCAACCTGGTGAAGCTCCTGTCCGAGCAGACGGCCCGCACCATCCAGTCAATCGATCTGAGCCTTCAAAGCGTGGCCGCGGAAGCGGCGGGCACACCCAACCTGACCGACAACGACCCCCGTTTCATCGCCGAGATGCGTAAGCGCTTGAGCACCTTGCCTTTCGTGCGCGCATTGTTCGTGGTCGGAGCAGACGGCCTTGTCTCGCAGGACACGAATTACGCGGCGACGCTGCGGACCAATGTGGCTGATCGCGCCTATTTTGCAGTGCAACGAGACGACATTTCGGCCGGGCTGTATATCGATGCGCCCTTGCGCAGCCGCACATCCGGAGATTGGATCATCGCGCTGTCGCGCCGGATCGACGCACTTGACGGCCGTTTCGCGGGAGTTGCGGTGGCCCTGGTGGATCCGATGTATTTCGAGCGCTTCTACAGCCAGCTCTGGATCGGCGGTGGTAACGTCGCGCTGTTCCGCAAGGATGGCGTCGAGCTCGCCCGCTCACCGCATATCCACGCCTTGATCGGCACCTCGGCCGCGGGGCGGGAAACCTTCAGGCGATTTCAGGACGGGAGCGCTCCAGAGGTCTTCTGGGGGACGAGCCCGATCAACGGAATCGAGCGGGTGGCAAGCTTCAGGGCGCTTGAGAACCTGCCGCTCGTGATGCTCGTGACGATGAGCAAGGCCGTCGTCATGCGCGCCTGGCGCACGCATATGACGGTGACGGGCGTCGGAGCGGCGACCATCATCGTGATGTTCGCAGGCATCGAGACGTTGACGCGGCGGCATCGGCTGCAGGAGGAACGGGCCAAAGCGCGCCTGGCGGAGGCGGAGCGGCTCGAATCGATCGGCCGTTTCGCAGCGGGAGTGGCACATGACGTCGGAAATCTGCAGAGGATCATCAGATCCGCCGTCCTGTTGCTGCGCCCTGAGGTGGCGGACCGGCAGAAGGCGGGCGAGTTGCTGGATCAGATCGACGCCACCCTCACCGTCGGTGGCGAACTGGTCACCCAATTGCTGTCGCATGCCCGCACGGGCCATCGCGCGCCCGGTGTCAACGATCTGAACCTCGTCATCTCCGAGGCGCTGCCGATGCTTCATCGTGCTGCCGGGCCGAAGGTGGAAGTCAGCCTGTCGACTGCGTCGTCGGCTCTGCCGTGCCGGATCGATCGCCCCCAGTTTCTCGCCGTCCTGCTGAACCTGATCCTGAATGCGCGCGACGCGATGCCGAGCGGGGGGACGGTGTTTCTCGAGATTCGGGACGAGCGGGCTCTGGGACAAGACGGGCTGGGCTGGAGCGAAATCCGCGTGTCAGACAACGGGCAGGGCATGTCGGAAGCGATCCTCGGCCAGGCCCTGGATCCCTTCTTCACCACCAAGACGGCCGGACAGGGCAGTGGCCTGGGGCTCAGCCAAGTCCAGACTTTCATCGACGACAGCCACGGGAGTCTGGAGATCACGAGCGAGCAAGGAAAAGGAACGACGATCCGGCTGCGACTGCCGCTGGCCGAGGTCGACCAGGCTGAAGAGGTCCGGTCGCGCGCGCTGCCATCTGCTTCGGACACGGCGTGCCGGCCCGCTTGATTCTGTGAAAGCGACAACCGAGACTGCGGCGAGCAAGTCGAGACCCGAGCATGATGGGTAGACGAGAGCTGAAGATACTGGTCGTGGACGACCATCCCATCGTGCGCGGTGGCCTCAGGGCAATCCTCGAAACCCAACCGGGCTGGCATGTCTGCGCCGAGGCCGGGAATGGCGAGGAGGCGGTGCGCCTCACGCTCGAACATGCTCCCCACGTCGTGGTGATCGACCACTCGCTGCCGATACTGAACGGGCTGGAGGCGGTTCGGCAGGTTCTCCGGAGCCTGCCCGACACCCGGATGCTGATCTATACGATGCATGACGATGACGGGCTGATTCACGACGCGCTGAAGGCCGGCGCGCGCGGCTATCTGCTCAAGTCCGAAGACGACCGAGAGATTGTCACCAGCGTCCGGGCCTTGGCGGAGGGGAAGACCTATTTCTCGCAGCGGGTGGCGAAATGCCTGCTGGACCAGCTCCTCGGCAGCGAAAAGACGGTGGCGTCGCAGACATTGACCGCCCGTGAGCGCGAGGTCGTGCAGCTCGTCGCGGAAGGGGAATCGAACAAGTCCATCGCGCGGCGCTGGGGTCTCAGCATCAAGACCGTCGACACGCACCGCACCTCGGCGATGAAGAAGCTCAATCTGCGCACGGCGGTCGATCTGGCTCGTTACGCGATCCGCAACAGGCTGATCGAGCCGTAGCCTTCGAACAGGGGCGCCGGAGGCTGCACGGAGGGGGGTGCAGCCTCGGCCGGCGCGTCCTCGCGGCGCCGTGGGCCTGCTGCAGCACGATCGTCGGTCTGTTCGTCATCGCGAGGAAAGAGCTGCTCTACGTCGAGCAATCGGCTTGCCGATCTGCGGGTGCAGGCCCGTCGGGATAGATCCTAGCAGGCTGTTGAAGAAGTCGGTTCGCGGACGGCTTTGAGGATCGTGTCGTCACCGTCGTGGTAGGTGAGCTCGATCTCGATGGTGCCGTCGTCCTGGAGTTCGGCGGAGCCCTCTCCCGTGACCTCGG